>Ga0074193_1000520_pt1 | contig 62017 bp, 47 predicted proteins | sample EPASupsiteHSE605_FD_64523 | JGI IMG/M metagenome (GOLD analysis project Ga0074193, IMG submission 64523) | Bioremediated contaminated groundwater from EPA Superfund site, New Mexico - Sample HSE6-05 | ecosystem: Environmental > Aquatic > Deep subsurface > Groundwater > Contaminated ...
CAGAAGATATTCAAAATAGACTTGATTATGAAATTAGTATAATTGAACAAATGGGTTATGTAGATTATTTTTTGATTGTTTGGGATTTTATTAAATATTCAAAAGATAATAAAATCATGGTAGGTCCAGGCAGAGGGTCAGCAGCTGGAAGCTTAGTTGCTTATTCAATGAAAATTACAAATATTGATCCATTGAGATACAATTTGATTTTTGAAAGGTTTTTAAATCCGGAGAGAGTCAGCATGCCAGATATTGACGTTGATTTTTGTTATGAACGACGTGAAGAAGTAATCGAATATGTAAAAGAAAAATACGGCAGAGAAAAAGTTGCTCAAATTATAACTTTTGGTACAATGGCAGCCAGGGGTTCAATACGAGATGTAGGAAGAGCATTAAACTTATCATATGGACAAGTCGATTTTGTAGCAAAAAAAATTCCAATGGATTTAGGTATGACAATATCTAAAGCATTAGAAGTAAATAAAGAGCTAAAAGAACTGTATGAAAGCGATGAAAATGTTAAAACTCTAATAGATATAGCTTTAAAAGTTGAAGGATTGCCAAGGCATGCATCTACTCATGCTGCAGGTGTTCTTATTTCAAAAGAAAATGTTACGGAATATGTACCGCTTTCTAGGAATAAAGATATAATTACTACTCAATTTAATATGATTGAATTAGAAGAGCTCGGTCTTTTAAAAATGGACTTTTTAGGTCTTCGTACATTGACAGTAATACGTGATGCTGTTGATTTAATAGAAAGAGAACACAATATAAAAGTAGATTTTGAAAATTGCATGTATGATGATGCAGAAGTGTTAAAATTATTTGCTCGTGCTGATACTTTAGGGATTTTCCAATTTGAAAGTTCGGGTATGAGAGTGTTTTTAAAAGATTTGAAACCTACAGAATTTGAAAACTTAGTTGCAGCTAATGCACTTTACAGACCAGGACCTATGGGACAAATACCTGTATTTATAAAAAATAGGCTTAATCCACATAATGTAACTTATTTGCATCCAAAGTTAGAACCAATATTAAATGTAACGTATGGTTGTATGGTTTATCAAGAACAAGTTATGCAAATTGTTAGAGATATTGGTGGTTTCACAATGGGGCGTTCTGATTTATTAAGGCGTGCCATGGGTAAGAAAAAGATGAAAGTTATGCAAGAAGAAAGGCAAAATTTCATTTATGGTAAAAAAGCTGAAAATGGAGAACCGGAAATTCCAGGAGCAATTAAAAATGGAGTTGATGAAAAAGCAGCGAATGATATATATGATTTAATGATTGATTTTGCAAAATATGCTTTTCCAAAGGCGCATTCTGTAGCTTATGCTGCCTTAGCTTATGAAACAGCATGGCTTAAGCTTTATTATCCTGTTGAATTTATGGCAGCATTAATTTCAAGCATAATGGGGAACTCTAATTCAGTATCTTTATATATAAGAGAATGTAAAAACCTCGGTATAGAAATATTGCCGCCAGATGTAAATGAAAGCAGAGATAAATTTACTGTAGTAGATGGTAAAATACGTTTTGGTCTTGCTGCAGTTAAAAATGTTGGCGTAAATGTTATACAAGATATAATAAAGGCAAGAGAAACTAAAGGAAAATTTGTTAGCTTTACTGATTTTTGTCAAAAAGTTGATTCGGGTGTTTTAAATAAACGTCAAGTAGAATCTTTAATAAAATGTGGAGCATTTGATTTCTTAAAAGCAAAAAGATCACAGTTGATGGCAATATATGAAAATACAATTGATAGTATTGTAAATCAGAAAAAGAGAAATATTGAAGGTCAATTTTCGTTGTTTGATGCAGCTATGGGTGGAGGAGAAAATAATGTAGTAACTTTAGATGAGCATCTTCCAAAATTGCCTGAGTACAATGAAAAAACTATTTTAGCCATGGAAAAAGAGATGGTTGGTGTTTACCTCAGCGGACATCCACTTTCACAATATGAAAAAGAACTTGAAAATTTAACATCTACAAATTGCAGTGAAATAGCAGAACTAAAAGACAACCAAGAAGATAACACCACAAACCTTCACGATGGAAGTAAAGTAATTATTGGTGGTATAATTATAAAAAAACAAAATAAAATAACAAAAAACAACAATATGATGGCATTTGTTACTTTGGAGGATTTGTTTGGAACTGTAGAAGTTATAGTGTTTCCAAAAACGTACGACAGTTATAAAGACCTTTTATTTGAAGATAATATTGTTTTAGTAGAAGGTACTTTAAATATTGGAGAAGAAGATACTCCAAAGCTCATGTGCAATAAAATTTCTGCATTAGTAAAGCAGGAAAATAGAGAGGCAACAGGAAAAAATACAAAAAAGTTATATATAAAAGTAAAAAATAAAGAACAATATAAAAATGTTAAAAAAGATTTATTTGCTAATTTGAATAGGTGTTCTGGAAAAGATTGTGTAATTATTTATAGTGAACATGAAAAAGCAAATATGCTATTGCCAGAAAAAAATTGGGTAAACACAGACGATGGAGAACTGATCAGCAATCTTAAAGAAATTTTTGGGGAAAGTAATATAGCAATAAAGTAACAATTAGAGAACACAGGGAGGTATTATTTTGAAGAATATTGGAGTACTTACAAGTGGTGGTGATGCGCCTGGTATGAATGCTGCTATTAGAGCAGTAGTAAGATATGGAATTTTTAATAATTTTAATATTATAGGGGTAAAAAATGGGTACAAAGGATTAATGGAAAGCGACATTATAGATATGTCTCTTTCTTCAGTTGCTGACATAATACATAGAGGCGGAACTATACTAGGAAGTGCAAGAAGCAAAGAATTTCAGGAAGATGAAGGTTTTAAAAAGGCTCTTCAAAATATTAAATACTTAGGTATAGAAGGAATGGTTGTAATAGGTGGAGATGGAACATTCAAAGGTGCTAAACAACTTTGTGATGCTGGAGTACCTACAATAGGCATACCTGGAACAATAGATAATGATTTGCCATATACACAATACACTCTAGGATTTTTTACCGCTTTAACTACAGTATTAGAATCTGTTGAAAAAATAAGAGATACATCGTCATCTCATGGCAGAACAAATGTAATACAGGTAATGGGGAGAAACTGTGGTGACATAGCGCTTTATGCTGGTTTAGCAGGTGGTGCAGAAATGGTTATTATACCAGAAGTTGAACATAATATAGAAGTAGTGTGCGATAAAATAATGCAGGGAAGAGCTAGAGGGAAAAAGCACAGCATTATAATATTATCAGAAGGTGCTGGAGATGCAAAACAAATTAGCGAAGAAATTCAGGAAAAAACAGGTGTCAGCACTAGGTATTCAGTATTAGGATACACTCAAAGAGGCGGAACACCATCTGCATTTGACAGATTGATTGGTAGCCAAATGGGAGCTAAAGCAGTAGAACTTTTAAAACAATCTAAATCCAGCAGAGTGCTTGGAGTAAGAGGAAACGAAATATTTGACATGGATATAAATGAAGCTTTAGCTAAGGAAAAAATATTTGACCAAAATACATATGAATTAACAAAAATATTGTCCATATAAATAAATGGCATGAAGATATACAATTAAAAACTAAGAGGTGATATTATTAATGAGAAAAACAAAAATAGTTTGTACTATAGGACCAACATCACAAAATGAAGACACGTTTAGAGAGCTCGTTAAATGCGGATTAAACGTTGCAAGGCTTAACTTTTCACATGGCTCTCATGCAGAACATAAAGAAAGAATCGATACAATTAAAAAAGTTAGAGCTGAACTTGGCAGCAATACAGCAATAATGCTCGACACAAAAGGTCCAGAAATAAGAACAAGAGATTTTGAAAATGGAGAAATTGAATTAGTTAAAGGTCAGGAATTCATATTAACATCAAGAGAACTTTTAGGTAATACAGGGATTGCTAGTGTAACATATGAAAAGTTTGCTGAAGATGTAAAAAAAGGGGATACTGTATTAATCGATGATGGATTAATAAGTTTAGAAGTAATTGAAGCAATAAATAAAACAGATTTAAAATGCTTAGTTAGAAATGGTGGCATTATTAAAAATAAAAAAGGTGTCAATGTTCCAAATGTTAAAATAAACCTTCCAGCATTGACAGAAAGAGATATAAGCGATATAGAGTTTGGTATTGAACAAGATGTCGATTTTATAGCAGCTTCATTTATAAGGAAAGCAGATGACGTAATTTCTATTAGAAGAGTTTTAGAAGAAAATGACGCAGATCATATAATGATTATTTCTAAAATTGAAAATAGAGAAGGCGTAGAAAATATCGATGAAATAATAGAGGTATCAGATGGCATCATGGTTGCCAGAGGCGACTTGGGAGTTGAGATACCGGCAGAAGAAGTACCTTTAGTACAAAAGGAACTTATAAAAAAATGCAATATAGCAGGAAAACCTGTAATCACTGCAACTCAAATGCTTGATTCGATGATAAGAAATCCTAGACCTACAAGAGCAGAGGTATCCGATGTAGCAACAGCTATATTTGAAGGTACAGATGCAATAATGTTGTCAGGAGAAACTGCTTCAGGAAGCTATCCTGTTGAATCAGTTAAAACTATGAATAACATTGCGGTAATGATTGAAAATTCTTTAGATTATGAAGAAGTACTCAAGGCTAAATATGTTGGCGGTGGTAATACCATTACAAATTCCATAAGTTATGCTACATGCAGAACATGTTTAGATTTAAAGGCAACTGCAATTATTACAGCTACATCATCTGGATATACAGCAGCAGCCGTATCAAGATTTAGGCCAATAGCACCAATCATAGCAGCAACTGAAAATGAATATGTAATGCGTAAAATGTCTCTTTATTGGGGAGTATATCCATTAAAGATAGATAAGATGCAATCTACAGATGAAATAATAGAAAAAACTGTAGCAAAAGCATTAGAAAGCGGCTTTATTGAAAATGGAGATTTAATAGTAATAACAGCAGGTGTTCCTGTAGGAATATCAGGAAGCACAAACCTTTTAAAAGTTCACATCGTAAGCGAACTTCTATACAAAAAAATAGGTGTAGGAAAAGGAACTATAATGGCAAGGGCAAGAGTAGCAAAAAATGCTGAAGAGCTTAGGGATAAGTTTGAAGATGGAGATATTATAGTTATGCCATCAACTGCTAAAGATGTTGTTGAATATATGGAAAGAGCATCAGCTGTAATAGTAGAAGAAGGTGGATTGACTTCCCATGCTTTCATAGCAGGATTAAATCTTGGAATAGAAGTTGTAGTAGGTGCTGACAATTGTACAGAAACGATTAAAGATAAAGAAATACTTACAGTAAACGGTAAGCGTGGAGTAGTTTACAGAGGAGAAGCAAAAATATTATAAACATATTAGTTTTTACCTTTTTAATTTTAAGGAGATGAAAATATTATAGAAAAAAACAAAAGCCTTATGAAGACTTTATGTCCTATTTTAATAATAATTTTTTTAATGTTATTATTAATTTTTAGCGGCAATAAGATAAGCTTTATAACAGAAGCATTTAAACCTTTAATATATGCATTTATGCTTGCATACCTATTAGATTCGCTAGTCAGGTTTTTTGTTGCAAAACTTAAGGTAAGACGGTCTCAAGGCATATTGCTGGCTTGCATAGTTTTAATTGGAATATTAACGCTTATGGTTTCAATTATCGTACCTAAAATTGTAGAAAATATTAATGCTGTTGCTTCTTTCGTTTTAGATAAAAATATCGATATTGGCCAAATAGTTATTAACATTAGAGGGCGAATAGATAATCAATATGTTCAATTTTTTTCAGACAGAATACTTCAAGCAAGTGAATCTATACAAAAACAGTTAAATTCTATACTTTTATATATTTCTAATCGTTTGTTACAAATTATAACTAATATTGGTACTAGTGCTTTTTCAATTGTAACAAGCTTAATTATAAGTATTTATATGCTTATTGAAAAAGATGATTTAATAGCTAGGGCTAAGAGATTAATATATGCAGTATACGATGGAACAAAAGCAACTAGAATTATAAATATAGGACGAAAAGCAAATGTAATATTTAAAAGTTTTTTAAATGGAAAGATTCTAGATTCATTTATCGTGGGAACAATTTGTATAACGGTATTCTCAATAATTAAGTTACCTTATGCTGTTCTTATGGGATCATTAATGGGAATATTTAATATTATACCATTCTTTGGGCCAATAATAGGTGCTGTTCCTGTTATAATAGTAACACTTTTCGCTGATCCATCAAAAGTATTGCTTGCATTAATAATAATTATTGTTATTCAGCAAGTCGATGCAAATTTTCTAGATCCTAGAATAGTAGGAAACAATGTAGGCGTTACTCCATTTTGGATAATAACAGCAGTAACTGTAGGAGGAGCTCTTGGCGGAATACCAGGCATGATATTTGGAGTTCCTGTTGTAGTATTAATAAAAACTATTGTAGAAGAAAATATAGAAATGCGGCTGATAGAAAAAGGTATATGTGATTTTGAAAAGGATAAGTTGAAAGTAATAGAAACAAAAGAAAAGAAAAGAAAAAGAAAAATTTAATTCAAAACAAAAAATAAGAACCCCACCCATCAACGCAATCAGAGATTGCTGATGGGTCCCGGGAACCTTGTTGCTTCACAATAAGAACCCCACCCATCAATGCAATCAGAGATTGCTGATGGGTCCCGGGAACCTTGTTGTATTCACAATAAATGTTGGGCGGTTTGATACCGCCCAATTTCTATTTTATATAAATTATTTAGAATACAATTCAACAATTTTAATTAATATTTCAACTGTTTTTTCCATAGATTGAATAGGAATATATTCATATCTGCCATGGAAGTTGTGTCCACCTGTACATATATTAGGACAAGGAAGCCCCATGTATGAAAGTCTGGCACCGTCAGTACCACCTCTAATAGGAAGAATAGTAGGTTTTATATTAAGTTCTTCCATTGCCTTTTGCGCAGTTTCAATTATATGCATGTGAGGAAGTATCATTTCTTTCATATTAAAATAAGAATCTTTTAAATTTACAACTACAGTATCATTTCCATATTTCTCATTTAAATAATCTGCAATTTTTATAAACCTGTCTTTTTTAATTTGGAATTTATTTATATCATGGTCACGTATTATGTAAGAAAGTTTAGTTTCTTCAACATCGCCGCAAATATCATTTAAATGGTTGAAACCTTCATAGTTTTCAGTATTTGCAGGAGTTTCATATACAGGAAGCATATTTTGAAATTCCATAGCTATTAATATGGAGTTTTTCATTTTATTTTTTGCGGAGCCCGGGTGAATATTAGTGCCATTTATTACAACTTTTGCACTTGCAGCATTGAAATTTTCATATTCGATTTCTCCAAGTTTGCCGCCATCAACAGTATAAGCAAAATCAGCACCAAATTTTTTAACATCGAAATGGTCAGTGCCACATCCAACTTCTTCATCTGGAGTAAATCCAATTTTAATTGTACCATGTTTTATATCAGGGTTTTGAATTAAAAATTCTGCTAATGACATAATTTCAGCAATTCCAGCTTTGTTGTCTGCACCAAGGAGAGTTGTACCATCTGTAACGATTAAATCCTGTCCTATATAATCAAGCATGTGTTCAAAAACTTCGGTTTGCATAACTATATTTTTTTCTTCATTGAGAATTATATCTTTGCCATCATAGTTTTTAACTATTTTAGCTTTTACATCATTGCCAGGCATATCAGGTGATGTATCCATGTGAGCGATAAATCCAATGGTTGAAACTTTTTTATCAGTATTTCCAGGTAATGTTCCATAAACATAACCAAAATCGTCCATATGAGCATCCAAAATACCGATACCTTTCATTTCTTTAACTAAGAAAAGACCTAAATTTTTTTGCTTTTCACTGCTTGGAAAACAATCTGCATCTTCAACAGATTGAGTGTCAATTGCTACGTAATTTAAAAACCTTTCATGAACCTTAACCATATTCCTAAACCAACCTTTCATAAAAAATAATATATTATCAATTTAAATCATTATAGCATCTTTATGAATTGTTTTAAAGTAATATATTATAATTAAAATCGTATATACAATTTATACATATATGTAAAAATATATTATAATTGGGAGTTCAATGGATATATTAACAATAATTTCTATGTAAATTAATGTTAATATAACTAAATTAATTTAACAACGAGTCGATATGTATTTCATGTAAATATTCGTGCAAATGTTTGCCGAAAAAATATAAATTATAAAATAAAGTGAGGTAGAAGCATGGTACATAAAAAAAGATTATTAGCAAAGATTCTATTATTTATAGGTGTTCCTGTTCTAATAGCATTTTGTTTGACTGCAGTATTTATTTTAGGAAGGGTTGGTAATTCAGTAAGTGATTTAACTACAAATGATCTTACATCTAAATCTGAGGCTGCCTCATATGAAGTTAGCCAATTTTTTACCAAATATTTATCAGTTGCAGAACAAATGGCTACAAACAGTCAAATTGAAAAGTTATTTGTAGAAACAGTGCCAGGTAAAGTTATTACTTCTGTAGATGGGTTTTCTGATGCCAACAAAACTCTCATAAATGTACAGAAATCGGATTCTGAAAATATTGTGGCATCCTGGATAATCGACATAGACTCAAGCCAATTGTGGCAATTCGATGGTTATTTATCAGCAGCTGACTGGAATGTAAAAACAAGACCTTGGTATGCTACTATTGTTGAAAAGCAAAGTGTAATACTTACTGATCCGTATGTAGATACTGTAACTGGAAATTTAATTGTAAGTGCTATAGCTCCTGTATATAAAGAAAATTCAAAAGAACTTTTGGGTGTGACAGGAATTGATTTTTCAATTGACAAATTAGGTTCATTAATGAAGACATATAAGTTGGGTGAAACCGGTTTCTATATTCTCGCTACAAATAATGGGCAGTTGATTTACCATCCAAATGAAGCTTTCATTAATAAAAATGTTTTAGAAACTGATATGTCGGACAATATAAAAGACGCAATAACAAATAAAAAATCAGGTCAAATTTTATATCAATCAGGACCAGAGAATGTCCATGGATATGTATCTGATGTAGGAAATACAGGGTGGGTAGTAGCCACGGGACTACCAGAGAAAGAATTTAATAATACATTTATATCAGTGAGAAATATGATTTTAGTCTCTTTTGTTTTGGCGATGATAATAATATTATTCTTAATTATAATGGTATCTATTAGTATTGTAAAACCTCTTAAAAAACTTAGCCATGTAGCAAATGAAATAGCTGATGGAAATTTGAATGTACAGCTAACCATAAAATCTAGTGATGAAATAGGACAAGTGGCAAACGCTATAAATAAAACTGTTTTAAGATTGAATAAATATATTGACTATATTTTTGAAATTTCGGAGGCTTTAAATACCTTAGCGCACGGAGATATGCGTATTGTTCTAAAGCACGACTATGCTGGTGAATTTTCTCCTATAAAGAAGGCATTGGAAGATATTTCGACATCTCTGAGCCAATCTCTTTCATCTATTAATATTTCAGCGGAGCAAGTAAGCATTGGTGCATCACAAGTAGCTGATGGTGCTCAAGCATTATCTTCTGGTGCATCGGAACAGTCTAGTTCAATAGAAGAACTTTCTGCATCTATTAACGAAATTTATGATTCTGCAAATAAAAATGCAGAGAATGTAAACTCAGCTACCAAGTACGTTGATGAAGCTGTTCAAGAAGTTGAGCAAAGTAATAGTCATATGGAAGGAATGCTTTTGGCAATGAATGGTATTAAAACATCTTCAAGTGAAATAAGTAACATTACAAAAGCAATAGAAGATATAGCATTCCAAACAAATATTTTAGCTCTTAACGCTGCTATAGAAGCAGCACGTGCGGGCAATGCAGGTAAAGGGTTCGCAGTAGTAGCAGAAGAAGTGAGAAATTTAGCTGCAAAATCGGCTGAAGCAGCCAAAAATACAGTACTGTTAATTGAAAAATCTAATTTATCAGTTACAGATGGAGTAAATATAGCCAAAAATACAGCTAAATCTATGCAAATAGTATCAGAAAAAACTAAGAATATTAAAGATTTAATATCAGAAATTGACAGTGCTTCTCAGTCACAAGCATCATCTATTTCTCAAATCAATCAGGGCATAGAACAAATATCTTCAATAGTTCAGAATAACGCTGCAACAGCCGAAGAAAGTTCAGCTTCAAGTGAGGAATTATCATCCCAAGCAGCTATGTTAAAGGATGAAGTAAGTAAATTCAAACTTTTAAATTAATAAGTATCGAAGATACATATATAAGAATAAATAATTTCTCAAAGCGTTAATAAGAAGCTTGAAATTATTTATTCTTATTTTTTATTAAAAATAAGTAATATCCACTAGCCCTAAAATTAAAATTGTAATTATTAAATATATATTATATAATTAATAGACTTTAAATTTAAAAACTAAAATATAATTAATGTAAAGAGGGAAAGATGAGCGTATCAATATCAAGAGCAATATTACATATTCTTGACACTAGTGTGGGTGTACCGGTTTTATCTGAAAATCTCATGTCATTAGGTGAAGAAATGAGAGAATATATAGAAAAGCATATTTTAAAATGCCTTAATGATGCAGATTTGAAGAAAACAAAATTTATTAATGAAGATGGCTTCTTTTTCAAAAATATAAAAGATTACAAAGAGAATCTTGAATTTAAGAAGTTTTCAAAAGATATATCAGAATTTTTTTATAAATTAATATCAGAAAATCCAGATATCAAAACATGCGATTTGTTGTTTGTACAAGCCAATGTATTTAATAAAGATTACATGATAATAATGAAATTAAATTATAAAAAAGGTTACATTCATTTTTCAAAAGAAGAAGAAGGTACTAAAAATATAATTATAGAACAACCTTGTTCCTTGCCATCTAGTACTCAAAAAATAGATGAAGTAATATTTGTGGATATGAATAATCTTGAAGTTTTTGTAAAAGAGAGGAAGTGTCAGGTATATAATGAGCCATGTTATTACATATCAAAGCATTTGCTTGGATGTAAAGAAGAAAAAGCAGATAAAGAAAAAGTTAAAATTATCACAGATACAACTGATAAAATAATTAAAGAATATTACGATGATGATATGTTTATGAAAAGTAAAGTAAAAAATATCATCAGAGAAAATGTAGAAGAATCATTAAATATTGATTTATCGCAAATTTCTGAAGAAGTATTTAAAGATGCAGAAGTAAAAAAAGTATATAATGAAGAAATAAAAATGAAGGGCTTAAAAGAACCAGAAATTAAAGTTAACTTTAACTATGCTAATAAAATAAAAACAAAACAAAAAATTGTTACAGATGAAGGTATTGAAATTAATATACCTTATGAAATGTTAAGCAATAAGGATAAAGTTGAATTTATAACAAATACAGATGGAACAATTTCAATTGTTTTAAAAAATATTGATAGTATCATTGATAAATAACTTTAATAAATGTAATTATTAAAATAAGCGAAATAAAAATCAATATATATTAGGAGGATTACAATGGATAATAATGTAAAAGAATCTTATAATGTTAAAAGTGCAACAATAATCAAAAATCTTAAGAAAAGACATATGGATGGTTACTATTGTGAAACAAAAGAAGAAGCAAAAGAATTAGTAATGTCATTAATTAAACAAGATGATGTTGTTTCATGGGGTGGAACTTCAACAATTGATGAAATGGGTATAAAAGAAACATTAAGAAATAAAAATATTCAAGTTATAGATAGAGATACTGCAAAAACTCCTGAGGAAAGAAAACAATTAATGAAAAATGCATTAACTGCAGATGTTTTTTTAGCGAGCACAAATGCAATAACTATGAATGGTGAGTTAGTAAATATAGATGGTTCTGGAAACCGTCTTGCAGCTTATTGCTATGGTCCTGACAGTGTAGTAGTAGTTGCAGGTATGAATAAAGTTGTTAGAGATTTAGAAAGTGCAATGAAAAGAGTAAGAACAGATGCATGTGTTCCAAATGCTATCAGATTTAATTTAAAAACTCCATGTGCTGTTACTGGAATTTGTGCAGAATGTTTATCAGATGAAACAATATGCAGCCAAATATTAGTTACTAGAAATAGTAAACCAGATAACCGTATAAAAGTTATATTAGTTGGAGAAGAATTAGGATTTTAATTTGAACAATTGTAGGGGACGCATTGCATGCGTCCCGTTTTTATAATATGTTATTTTTTTTCTGGTTCGCTGTATGTTTCTCCCATTGTGTCAACTGTTACTTTTTTCAATTTAACATCTACTGCTGGTTTATCTCTACGATCAGTTTTAGACTTAGCAATTTTATCTACTATATCATATCCTTCAATTACTTTTCCAAAACCTGCATATTGTCCATCAAGATGAGGAGATTTTTTGTGCATAATGAAGAACTGAGAACCAGCTGAATCAGGATGACCAGATCTAGCCATTGATAAAACTCCTTCATCATGTTTCAAATCATTTTTAAAACCATTTTGATTGAATTCTCCTTTAATTGAATATCCAGGTCCACCCATGCCAGTTCCATCAGGGCATCCACCTTGAAGCATAAATCCTTCTATTACTCTGTGAAATATTAACCCATCATAAAAATTATGATTAATTAAAGAAATAAAATTTTTAACAGTATTTGGTGCTATTTCGGGATATAATTCAGCTTTAACTATATCTCCATTTTCAAATTCAAATGTTACTATAGGTGATTTCATATTTCCTCCATTAAAATTAATTTAAGTATATATATACTTTACACTAAGGTGTTAAAAAATTCAACATAATAATATTTTTAAACAATTGGTTAGTTTGTAACAACTGCGCCAGTTTAGAATATATTAAGGTAAAGTTAAAAATTAGGAGGTAAAGCATGAGATGCTCAAATAGTAACAATAACAATAACAATAATACCACAGTTGCAGGCGCAGGTTTCACTGATAGATGTTGTACAGGACAATCCGGGTGTGATTGGGATGGAACCTTAAGAAATGTGGTAACTGAACCTATTTATGTTCAAAAGATATACGACGCTGCACTATTTAATTTACAAGGCTTAAAAACAGCTCCAGGTCAAGTTTTCGAACCAGTATTGGGCTGTGGAACAAACATTATAAGAATTAGTGACATAAGATGTAGAAAATTTTTCAACCCTAACAATATCAATGATGAATGTAATTTAAAACTTAATCCAATAACTACATTATCTGGTGGACAATTTGTTAAAAAAGAAGACGGTTCAGATTATAAAGTTATAGGTCCAGATGGTACTTTCAGTGAAAGATTAGTATTTGCTGACACAACATTCTGCGATGAATTTGAAGAAGGTACACCTGTATTTGGAACACAAAACATAGAAATATCCGGTTGTGTTGAAATTGAATTAGATCTAGTTGTTACTCCATGTAACTCTGATAATGAAAGTGTAATAACACTAACAACAGTTGTAGAAATAGCTGAAAGATGCAATCCATTAACATTGACTAATTTCTTTGAAATTTGCGTACCATCAGTATTTGATTCAGCATTCTTGCCAAGATTTACAGAAATATGTAACTTGTCATGTGAAACTCGTCTTGCTACAAACAGCATAGCAAGAGATTTCTTCATTGACCCAAGAACAGGTGTATTAACTGTAAACTTAATAGTTTCATTATGTATTTCTTGTGAAAAGAAAATAGTAGTTCCTGTTCAATTATGTGTTTTAAGCACAGGATTTACTCAACTTTCTCCAGAACAAGGTCAACTTTGTGCAACATTCCCAAGACTATTTCCAAGACAAATAGACGAGAATAGTAGAACTGGTGGAGCAGGCGGCAGCAATGGATGCAGGCCAAGAGCAACTTCAACTGATACTAACGAATAATTAGTATAATTAAAAATAATAAGCAAATTAAGGCGGTCCTTTTATCAAAAAGGACCGTCTTTAAATTTAGCCCAGCTACATTAAATTAACAAATTAAATGGGACTTGCATATTATAGATTGGGTAATTTAATTACCATATTAATAGGAAGTGAAAACATGGAAATAAATTTAGATATGATTTTAAAAATAGCATTACCAATTTTAACAATTATTTTGGGAGCATTATCTGCATATTTTGCCGAAAATGAAAAATTACAAAATGGTGCTATTAAATATATAGCAGAAGCTGAAGAACTTTATAGAGATGCTACAAAATCTGGTGGGAAAAAATTTTCATTTGTTGTAGATAGTCTTTATAGCCTAGTACCTGTGCCACTTAGAATTTTAATTACTAGGAACTTAATAGAAAATATTGTTCAAAGCAGTTTTGATAGCATCGAAAATTATGCAAAAATACAAATGGACAAGGCAGTAAATAAATATATTGAAAATAATGAAGAAATAGAAGAAGAAAAATGAGAGTGTGATATAAATGATTAGAATTGAAAGATTACCAATAAATGATGGCAATATAACTAGTTTGTTTGGCTTGAGAAATATAAAAGTAGGTAGCACATCATATTGGTGGCACAATGGAATTGATTTTAAAGTACAAATTGGAACACCTGTTTATGCCGTTTCGGATGGTACAGTTAAGGTAGCCAAAAATAACGAAGGCGGTTATGGCTTATATGTAGCAATTGACCATAGATATTACGGAACATTGTATGCTCATTTATCTAGATATGTGGTAGCAGAAGATCAAGAAGTAAAAGCAGGAGATTTGATAGGTTATTCTGGTGAGTCAGGTACTGCAACAGGACCACATTTACACTTTGAGATAAGGATTTGTGAATATAAAGATTTTTGGGATAGATGTAACTGTGATAGCAATGTATTTATGCGTTGTGCTGATCCTATGATTTATATTAATGAATTTCTAGAAAGAACAAATGATTTAACAGTGGATTCAGCTAAGAAAATAGTGCAGAAATATGCAGGCTTAGAGCAAAAAACCATAGATTATTTAGCAAACGACTATAAATACGGCAGCGATTTAATAACAAAATTAGCTAAAGCTATAATATAGTGCAGGATTGAGAATGCAGAATGCAGAATTAGAAACAATAAAAAAGGGAGGATACACTTTAAATGTTCCTCCCTAAATTTTTAAAATCTTTTAAATCTTTTAATTCTGCATTCTGCATTCCTGCATTCTTAATTAATTTTTGACTTTCTTTAAAATTCCGTTGTATGTTTCATCTAAATTTAATTTATTTGTTTTGTACATACTAAAAGATTTTATAATTTCATAATCATTTATACCTTCTACAAAGGCTCTTTCTTTTTCATTAATGAAGTTAAGTACATATAATCTGTTTAATGAATACTTGTAAAAAATACTTTCATAAGCAGTTAAACTTGTGTAGTTTTGTTTGTCAGCCTTTTTAATAAGAAGCATATTAAATAGTTCAATAACTTTAGAGTTATAATTAAATGGAGCACCTGTATTCGTTAAATATTGATATAGGGACGTATCTTTATAAATTGAATAACTATAATTGTTTAAGTTGTAACTTCTAAAATCAATTAATTGAGTTCCTGGTGTAAGACTCCAGTTAATTGTTAAAATTGCAGGAACATTACGCTCTTTCTTTAAATCATCATTTACTAGTACTTGAAGCATTGCTTTATTATTTGTTTTAATATAATATGCGTATCTAAAAAATAATATATTGGATTTTGCATTGTTGTTAGAAGTAAGAGTATACCATTTTTCCAAAGCATCTACATATAAATGTTCTTTAACATTATATTTGCTTACTAATGAAAAAAGCTGCATTAATTCTGAATCCTTTAAATCATTTCTTGCTATTATGTTGGCTAATATTTCATTTGCAAAACCATCTTTTTCTGCAGCAGTATATTTTCCAAAATTAATTAAATAAAAGTTTGTTCCAGCAACGTTGTGATATCCGCTTGTTCTTAAAGTATATAATGTATCTATAGCATTTAAATCATATAAATGTGAATCTTCTGGGAATATATATCCACCGAATGAAACATACTCTAGTGTATTCTTAGCTTTAATAAATTTTTTATCTTGTAAATTAGTAGTATTAAAATCATAAGTGCCGAAAAATGAATACATGTCTTCACCTTTAATAGGTAAAAATTCTAAAGTGTTTAAATAATTGCCAGAAATGCTAGTTTTTACATCGTAATAAACTCTTTTAATCAATGCCGCAGATTCTGCTCTAGTAATTTTGTTGCTGCCACGAAATGTATTATCTTCATAGCCTGTTACTATGTCTGAATTAACTAATCTCTTCAATTCATTATAGTATTTGTAATTTTGACTAACATCACTAAACGACAAAGGATTATCATAAATTGGATCTTTACAAAATACAGCAATTAATGCAACTGCTTCTTCCCTTGTTATAGGTTTGTCAGGATAAAAACTATTCCCGGGGAAAATATTTGTAAATGAATAGTCCTTATTGTTATTGTTACAATGTTCATACATGGAGATCACATATGTGTATGACCAATGCTTTGACATATCATTATATGCCATGTTGCTTGTGTAAACTTCCTTCATCTTATTTAGCTTATACGCTGTTCTAGATAAGATAGTTATAAACTCCGCTCGAGTAATGTTATTTTCTGGTCTAAAGGTCAAGTCCCCATAACCTTTAAAAACTTTCAAAGTATCTGCCGACCATTTAATATCATCTTCCGCCCAATGCTCATAAGTATCATAAAAAACAGTATTCGCAAAACCAGGCTGAATGGACAACACAATAAAAATTAAAGTAAAAAATAATAGCTTTTTCATTTTGCGTCATCACCTTTTTTGAGAAATATATTTATTTATAATTGCTTTTTCCTCTCCGCTAATATTAAACACCTTTTCTAGGAAAATTTCAATACTAATTTTTCCTAAATCAGATATATTTTTGTCTCTTTTTTCTTCCGGTAAATAAATTTTCATAAAGTTTAATTTGTTAGGATAGTATTCGAATAAATTGACTCCTACTTTTTTAGCTTGGCACTTAAAATAAAATTCAAAAATGTTGGAATTTAAGTAATTCTGCAAATACTCATATGTTACGTCGCTTCGTACATCATTTATAAAGTAAATATCAGCACTGCAAAAATATTCATTTTTATCATAAAAAAAATTATTGCAATTTGACTTGTAAGGAAACACTATTTTAGGATTTTCAAAATCAGACTGAACGCGTCCCCACTGCAACTCATACCACTTCCTAATTCCACTTTTACATTCTCTTCTATTCATTAAATTTTCTTTAAAAGCATGAAGATATTTTATTGTATTAGGATAATCTTTTTCATCATTAATCATATTTGAATAAATCAAGTACAAGTTTTTATATAAAATATTTGTCTTTGAAATATTACTGTTTTTAATCCACTTTTTCAATAGAGAGTGTTCTAAGTTATATTTGTTAATTTCTTCTTCAGATACTATAAAAGCCTTGTCCAGCCCTGTAATAATCCCTTGTTTAATATTGCACACATCATTAATATATGTGTTAGAAATGCTTTCTATGCGATTATATAGTTCTTCTTCTTTTGTTTCTAAAATAATCCAACCTTTATTGCACAACTTAGTTTGTTCATAAGAAAAATTGTCGATTTTTGAACTATCCATATTATATTTGACGTATGAAAACTCGGTATTGTTCCCTACATCATTAGACAATAATATAACAGCAGGGCTTATCATTGCACCTTTAAAAACTCTAAATCCATTGTAATCAACTATTGAAACAATTTTAAAACTGCTTTTAATAAAATTTCTAAGCTTGTCAGCATACATAGCTTCCATAAAGTACCTAGAAGTTATTAAACATAATACACCTTCATCCTTTAGCAATTCTTTTCCTCTGTTAAAAAAGCAATATGAAATATCAGATTTATCATAAAATACTTCATTATGTCTTTTTTTTAAGATATTTCTATATTCTTTATTTGTTTGTTTATGACCTATATAAGGTGGATTACCAATTATAATATCAAAATCTCTATCTAATTTATCAGTTTCTGTTAAGAAATCCATATTATATATATTAAAATTAACAGAAGTGCAGCTTGAATTGAAAATAAGACCCATTTTCGTTAAAAATATTGAAAAATCATCAATATCAATTCCATAAATCATATTTTCTAAAATATATGTATCATCAATTAATAAATTTTTTTCGTTCATTTCTTTTCTTATGCTTTTTAAAGCATAAATTAAGAAATATCCGCCACCACAGGCCGGGTCTAAAATTTTAAGCATTTTATTTATGTTTTTAATGTGAAATGTGTCAGAGAGCATTTTGTCAACTATATCAAATGGTGTATAAACTTGTCCTAATGATTTTTTTTCCTTAGGAGTCAGGAGTACTTCGTAAAGAATGGCAGGGATAAAATTATCATGTGTAACAGTTTTTTTAAATTCACACATCAAAGCATAAATATGTTCTTCAACTTCAAGTTGATTTAAATCAAAAGTACTGTACTCTTCAATTATACCCAGGTTTTCATTGCTTGAAACAATATTTGACAAATTTCCATCTAATATTTCATTTCCTTTTAATTTGCAACAATAAAGAATTTTAGATATAAAAAAAATTACATATTTAACATTAGATATATAATTTGTATCATCAAAATTTTTAATTATTGATATAACTCGTTTGACAAAATCCTTATCCATAACGCCCCTCATATTCCTGCATTCTTCTCTATTGTATATCTTATCATGTTCGGACATTTAAATCAATACATTTACGAGGCTGATGCTATATAGTATACAAGATGAAATAAAGGAGGCGATCATATGGCAATTGTAGCAAATCAAGCAGATTCAAAATTTAAGATGGTATTAGATGCAGGACTAGATGAAAACAATAAAGAAATCACCAAAAGCAAAACTTTTCCTGGAGTTAAAACTGATACTACAAATGATGTAATATACAATGTAGCAATGTCACTTGCAGGACTTCAAAGCTATACTTTAAAAGAGATTAAAAAATATGAAGAATATGATTTAGTGTCAGAATAACAACAAAGTAAAAAATTTGCATGAAAGAGGGTGAAGGTATGGCAAGAAGGTTATTAATGTCATTTATAACATCTCTTGGGGGAAGATCATCTTTGAATTTAGATGAACCTAAAGTAGGGTTAACAGAAGCAGAAATTAGAACTGTAATGGATTTCCTTATTACAAATAATTTGTTTAATACAACTACAGGTAATCTAACAGGAGTAAAAGCAGCTGAAATAGTTACAACAACAACAGAAACATTAATATAAGATATAAATCTTAATCTTTTAAATTAAATTTGAGTCTAATGTGAAGGAACTCTATAATATTTTAGAGTTCCTTCAATCGTTTAAAATCCAATCTATTAAAATCCAATCGTTCAAATCAAGTATTTTTTAACAAGTATGCGGAAAACTATGTCCTTTTTTAAATTTCAATAAGAATATAATTTATGTTGAATTAATTTATAGTTTGTGATATATTTAACATACAAAAAAATATAGTGAATGTAGGTGTTATATGAATAAACTTTCTTTAGAATCTCAGATGTTATTGATGGAGAATTTAGACCGAGTTATAGATTCATCCTTTGATGGAATGTTTATAACAGATGGCAATGGGGAAGTGTTGTACTTAAACACTGCTTATGAAAAAATAGCATCCTTAAAAAGAGAAGATCTCTTAGGAAAAAATATGGAGTATATTGAAAAAAAAGGCATCATATCTAAGTCTGCTACTCTTATGGTGTTAAAAAGCAGAAAGGTTACAACTATAAATCAAGAGTTTAAAACGGGGCGTACAGCTCTTGTAACAAGTACTCCAATATTTAACGAACATGATGAAATAATATTTGTGGTTACAAATGTTAGAGATATCAGTGAACTTGAACAACTTAAGAGGAAAGTAGAAACTAATAAAAATCTAGTTGAAAAGTATGCATCTCAAATAGAAGAATTAAAAAATCAATTAACAAAAGAAGATGAAATAATTGCAGAAGACAATGTGATGATTAATATTCATCAAAGTGTTAAGAGAGTTGCAAAAGTGGATACAACTGTTTTGATACTTGGTGAAACAGGGGTAGGTAAAGAAGAAATTGCTAAAATTATATATAAAAACAGTTTAAGATCAAAAGGACCTTTTATCAAAGTAAACTGCGGAGCTATTCCTGAAAATCTTTTGGAGTCTGAATTTTTTGGTTATGAAAAAGGTGCATTTACAGGAGCTAACAATATAGGTAAAATAGGACTTTTTGAACTTGCAGACAAAGGAACAATTTTTCTCGATGAAATAGCAGAATTACCTTTAAACATGCAGGTTAAACTTTTAAGGGTGTTGCAAGAAGAAACAATAACAAGAATAGGCGGACTTAAAGAAATAAAAATTAATGTTAGAATTATATCCGCTACTAACAACAACTTAGAAGAGATGGTCAAAAATGGACAATTTAGAGAAGATTTATTTTATAGACTCAATGTAATTCCCATAACTATTCCTCCTCTCAGAGAGAGAAGGGGAGATATCGTACCATTGATTAAGCATTTTGTAGATTACTACAATGAAAAACACAACACTAATAAAAAAATAGACAACAAAGTTATACGTATTTTATATGAATACACTTGGCCAGGCAATATAAGGCAAATTAAAAATAATATTGAAAGAATGATATTGTTAAGTGAAGGTAATTTAATTACAGTTAAAGATATACCATCAGATATTATGAAATGTCAAAGTAGTGAAATTATTAACGAGTTAGAAAACAAAACATTAAAAGAGGCAGTTAGTATACTTGAATATAAAATGCTTACAAAAGCTTATAAAGAACATAAGAATGTAAGGGATGCTGCTAAGGCGTTAGGTATTGATGCTGCAACATTTGTGAGGAAAAGACAAAGATGCGAAGATGCAAAAATGCAACAAGATTGCAAAAATGCAACAAGCAGCAATTAGAGTTTTAAAATTGAGCCAAGGCACTTGTGTGCCTTTAAAAGTTAAAAATTTAACAATAATTTCTATAAAAGTCCAAAAAATTTGATGCAAATTTGCAACAAAAGCAAAAAATACAAAAAATGAATGGAGAAAATATGATGAAAAATAAAATTGAAAAAATATTAAAAGAAAAAGTAAATCCTATATTAGAACAACATTATGGTGGAGCTGAATTCGTTGAAATTAAAGGAAAAACATTATATATCAGGATGACTGGCTCTTGTGGAGGATGTCCGATGTCTCAAGATACCATAGAAAATATTATTGAAGAAAAAATAAAAGAAGAAATCCCTGGAATCCAGCGAGTGGCTTTGTATCAAGGCGTTAGCGATGAAATGATCAATATGGCTAAAAAAATTCTTAATAAAGAAATCAAATAGTTGGCATAGTTTGTGCAATAAATAACAAACGTAATACAAATAAAATATAATTATGAAACCAAGGAGATATATTATGCCATTAATGACAGGAGCAGAGTACATTGAAAGCTTAAGAAAGCTAAAAACAAGAGTTTATTTATTTGGAGAAAGAGTAGAGAATTTTGTAGATCATCCAATGATAAGACCATCAATTAACACAGTTGCTATGACATATGATTTAGCACATGATTCACAATATGAAGATCTTATGACAGCAACATCTAATTTAACTGGTAAAAAAATAAATAGATTTTGTCATCTTCACCAAAGCACTGATGATTTAATAAAAAAAGTTAAGATGCAAAGATTGTTAGGACAAAAAACAGCATCATGTTTTCAAAGATGTGTAGGAATGGATGCTTTCAATTCAATTTGGTCAACAACTTATGAAGTTGATAAAAAACATGGTACACATTATCACGAGAATTTCAGAAAATATTTAGAGTATGTACAGGAAAATGACCTTACGATAGATGGAGCAATGACTGATCCTAAGGGAGACAGAGCATTATCTCCAAGCCAACAAAGTGACCCAGATATGTTTGTTCACATAGTTGAAAAAAGAGAAGATGGAATAGTAGTAAGAGGAGCAAAAGCTCACCAAACAGGTTCAATAAACTCACATGAGCATTTAATAATGCCAACAATAGCAATGAAAGAAGAAGATAAAGCATATGCAGTATCATTTGCAGTTCCTTCAGATGCAGAAGGCATTTTCATGATATATGGAAGACAATCATGCGATACAAGAAAATTAGAAAAAAATGCAGATATTGATTTAGGTAATAAAAACTTCGGAGGACAAGAAGCATTAGTAGTGTTTGATGATGTATTTATACCTTGGGATAAAGTGTTCTTATGTGAAGAATATGAATTTGCAGGAGTATTAGTTGAAAGATTCGCAGGATATCACAGACAAAGCTACGGTGGATGTAAAGTTGGAGTTGGCGATGTTTTAATAGGAGCAGCAGCAGTTGCAGCAGATTATAACGGAGCTAATAAAGCATCACACATAAAAGATAAATTAATTGAAATGACTCATTTAAATGAAACATTATATTGCTGTGGAATCGCATGTTCAGCAGAAGGTTCAAAAACAGAAGCTGGAAATTATCAAATAGATATGTTGTTAGCAAATGTATGTAAACAAAATGTAACTAGATTCCCATATGAAATTGGAAGATTAGCAGAAGATATAGCAGGTGGATTAATGGTTACAATGCCTTCACAAGCAGACTTTGATTCAGAAGAAATAGGAAGCTACTGCCATAAATATTTCCAAGGTAATGGAAAAGTTACAACAGAAAACAGAATGAGAATATTAAGATTTATAGAAAATATGTGCTTAGGTTCTTCAGCAGTAGGTTACAGAACAGAATCAATGCATGGAGCAGGATCTCCTCAGGCACAAAGAATTATGATTGCAAGACAAAGCAATATAGAGCATAAAAAAGAATTAGCTAAACATATAGCTGGAATTAAAGAATAATTCATAATAAATCAAATCTATATTACTAAGGGTGGATGCAATGAGTTGGAGAGATATATATAAACAAAAATTAGTAAAACCAGATGAAGCAGTTAAACATATTAAATCTGGCAATAGAGTAGTTATAGGACATGCTGCAGCAGAGCCAACTACATTAGTTGATGCAATGGTTAATAGTTGTGAACAATATAATGATGTAGAAATAGTGCACATGGTTGCCTTAGGCAAATGTGAATATACAAAGCCTGAAATGAAAAATCATTTCACACATAATGCTTTATTTGTAGGTGGCAACACTAGAGAATCAGTAAAAGAAGCAAGAGCAGATTATACTCCTACATTTTTTTATCAAGTGCCAAAACTATTTAAAAATGGATATTTGCCAATTGATGTTGCATTAATTCAAGTATCTACACCAGATGAACATGGATATTGCAGTTATGGAGTTTCATGTGACTACACTAAAACAGGTGCTGAATGTGCAAAAATAGTAATAGCAGAAGTAAATGATCAAATGCCTAGAACTTTTGGAGACAACTTTATTCATGTGTCAGATATGGATTATATAGTAGAATCATCAAGACCAATAATAGAGTTGCAGCCTCCAAAGATAACAGATGTAGAAAGAGCAATAGGAGAAAACTGTGCCTCATTAGTAGAAGACGGTTCAACTTTACAGCTAGGAATTGGAGCTATACCTGATGCAGTATTATTATTTTTAAAAGATAAAAAAGATTTAGGAATTCATTCTGAAATGTTTTCAGATGGATTAGTAGATTTATATAATTCAGGAGCAGTAAACAACAGCAAAAAAAGTATGCACAAAGGAAAGATGATAGCAACATTTTTAATGGGAACTAAAAAACTGTATGATTTTATAAACAATAATCCAGCAGTTGAATTATATCCAGTAAGTTATGTAAATGACCCAATGGTAATAATGAAAAACAGTAAAATGGTATCAATAAATTCTTGTATACAAGTTGATTTAATGGGTCAGGTATCATCAGAAACCATAGGGCTTACACAGTTTAGCGGTGTTGGCGGACAAGTTGATTATGTAAGAGGAACAAGTATGTCAGAAGATGGAAAATCTATAATAGCAATGCCATCAACAGCATCAAAAGGAAAAGTGTCAAGAATAGTACCATTCTTAGATCATGGTTCATCAGTAACTACATCAAGAAATGATGTGGAATATGTTGTTACAGAATATGGTATTGCAGATTTAAGAGGCAAAACATTGAAACAAAGAGCTAAAGAACTAATTGGAATTGCTCATCCCGATTTCAAATTTGCTTTAATAAAAGAATATGAAGAAAGATTTAAAATGGAATTTTAAAAAAAATATAAAAAAATATAAATAATGAATATTCTCGGAGGATTAACAAATGGACAACAAAAATTTTATTCAACAACTAGTAGATAATGCTAAAGAAGCTCAAATGGAACTTGCAACATACACACAAGAAGAGCTTGACAGTATTGTTAGAGTAATAGCTAAAACAGTATATTCAAATGCAGAAGAATTAGCTAAAATGGCTGTTGAAGAAACAGGTATGGGCGTATATGAAGACAAAGTTACTAAAAATAGAGGAAAATCTAAAACAATTTGGAATCATATAAAAAATAAAAAATCTGTTGGAATTATAGAAAGAGACGAAGAAAAAGGTCTTGTAATGGTTGCTAAACCAGTAGGAGTTGTTGGAGCAGTTACACCTACAACTAATCCAATAGTTACACCAATGTGTAATTCTATGTTTGCATTAAAAGGTGGAAATGCAATTATAGTTGCTCCACATCCAAGATCACAAAACTGCAGCGCTTACACTGTAGATTTAATTAAACAAGAATTGAAAAAACAAGGAATTAAATGCCCTGAAAATGCAATTCAAGTAATTAGAGAATCATCAATTGAACGAACAAATGAACTTATGAAAGCTGTAGACGTAGTTGTTGCTACAGGTGGAATGGGAGTTGTTAAAGCTGCTTATTCAAGCGGAAAACCATCATTTGGAGTTGGAGCAGGAAACGTACAAGTAATTGTTGACAGAGATGTTGATTTTGTTGATGCAACTGCAAAAATAATAGCTGGAAGAAAATTTGACAATGGTATAATTTGTTCAGGAGAACAAACAATTATTGCACCAGCTGATAAATATGATGAAATAATAGAAGCTGCAATTAAAAACGGAGTTTTCTATGTAGAAGATGAAGCAATAATTGAAAAATTCAGAAAAGCATTATTTGTAAATGGAGTAATAAATAAAGACGTAGTAGGACAATCAGTTCAAAGAGTAGCTGAATTAGCAGGAGTACAAGTTCCATTAGATACAAAAGTAATATTGTTAAAAGCAAAAGGAATTGGAGCAGAAGATGTTCTTTGTAAAGAAAAAATGTGTCCAGTAATGGCTGCATTTAAATATGACACATTTGAAGAAGCAGTTGAAATTGCTCAAACTAACTTAAACTTAGAAGGTAAGGGACATTCAGCAGCAATTCACTCTTGCAACAAAGATCACATTGATTATGCTGGAATTAATTTAACAGTAAGCAGACTTATCGTAAATGCATCTTCATCAACTACAGCTGGTGGATCATTAACTAATGGATTAGCACCTACAACAACATTAGGTTGCGGAACATGGGGAAACAATGCTATATCTGAAAACTTTGATTACAAACACCTTATAAATGTATCAAGAATAGGTATGGTAATTGAAGGCGCAGTAGTACCAACAGACGACGAAATATGGAACATAGCATAAGCTATAAATTGGAGGCATTGCAATGAGAGTATTGAAAATAAAACCTGAACTTCATAAATTTGATAGTTTCAAAGAATTTGCATTAGAATTTAATATTGGCAAAGGTGACTTTGTAATCACAAATGAATTCATCTATACACCATTTATGAAAGAATTAAATTTAGAAGCAGATTTCATGTTCCAAGAGAAATTTGGATTTGGTGAGCCATCAGATGAAATGATTAATAATATAATGGCTGAAATCAGAGGAAAAGAATATAAGAGAATAATAGCAATTGGCGGCGGAAGCATCATAGATATTTCTAAGCTTTTAGTATTAAAAGATTCAGGAAACTGCGTTGATTTATTTGAAAAGACTGTTCCATTAATAAAGGAAAGAGAATTAATTATTGTTCCAACAACTTGCGGAACAGGAAGTGAAGTTACAAACCTTTCAATAGCTGAAATAAAATCAAAACATACTAAAATGGGATTGGCAGCAGATGAATTATTGCCTGAACATGCAGTGCTTATACCTGAACTTGTAGAAGGATTACCATATAAATTCTTCGTAACAAGTTCTGTAGATGCCTTAATACATGCAGTTGAATCATTTGTATCACCAAAATCAAATCCATATACAGAATTATTCAGCATAAAAGCTGTTGAACTTATTATAAAAGGTTACATGGAAATAATTGAAAAAGGTGAAGATTACAGACTAGAAATATTAGAAGACTTTGTAATTGGAGCAAATTATGCTGGAGTAGCATTTGGTAATACAGGAGTTGGAGCAGTGCACGCTCTCTCTTATCCATTAGGAGGAACATATCACGTGCCTCATGGTGAAGCAAATTATCAATTTTTCATAGAAGTGTTTAAATATTACAATAAGCTTAACCCAACAGGCAAAATAAAACAAATAAATAAACTTATAGCAGACATAATTGGTGTTGAAGAAGGAAGTGCTTATGAAGCACTTGGTAAACTTTTAAACAACCTTTTAAGCCTTAAACCACTTAGAGAATATGGAATGAAACAAGAAGAAATAGAATTATTTACAGACAGCGTAATAAAAACACAACAAAGACTTCTTGTAAACAATTATGTTCCATTTGACAGACAGGATATACTAAACATTTACAGCTCCTTATACTAATAATTATAATAACATGAAAAACAGACGATAAAACGTCTGTTTTTCATTTCTCGGAACTATTGATAATTAAGAGCCTTCAGTGTATAATATCACTATTATATGAGAGGAGAATTACCATGGTAAACAAAACAGATTTTTTAAATGATGAGAAATATAAAGAATTACAAGATTGTGCTAATTTAAAAGAAATATTTTGGATTAACTCTAAGCTGAAAACTTATGAAGCTGCAAAAGATTACATCAATATAAACATAGAAGCAATAGATGATGCAGAAAATAGGTTGAAGAAATTTGCCCCTTTAATAGAAAAAATATTTCCAGAAACAAAGAAATCACAGGGTATCATAGAATCTCCTATAAGAGAAATCAATAATATGAAAACAAAACTAGAAGAATCTTATGAAACTAAAATATCAGGCAATCTCTTGTTAAAAATGGATAGCCATCTGCCAATAGCCGGTTCAATAAAAGCTAGAGGCGGAATTTATGAAGTGTTAAAACATGCTGAAACACTTGCACTTGAACATAATATGATTACTGAAAATGATGATTATTCAATTTTGACAGAGAAAAAATATAAAGATTTTTTTAATCAATATGCTATTCAAGTTGGTTCAACTGGAAACTTAGGGCTTAGCATAGGAATCGTTTCAGCAGCCATAGGATTTAAAGTAACAGTACATATGTCGTCAGATGCAAAGCAGTGGAAAAAAGATTTATTAAGGTCAAAGGGAGCAACAGTTGTTGAATATGACAGCGACTTTTCAAAAGCAGTTGAAGAAGGAAGAAAATTATCTGATTTAGATCCAATGAGTTATTTTGTAGATGATGAAAATTCTTTGAATTTATTCTTAGGTTACAGTGTTGCAGCTAGAAGGCTTCAAAAACAATTAAATGATTTAAACATAGCAGTAGATTCAAATCATCCTTTATTTGTTTACTTGCCTTGTGGGGTAGGTGGAGCACCAGGTGGAATCACTTATGGATTAAAAACTGTTTTTAAAGATAATGTTCATTGCTTTTTTGTAGAGCCAACTCATGCACCATCAATGTTTATTGGAATGTCTACAGGACTACACGATAAAGTTTGCGTTCAGGACTTTGGAATAGACGGTAAAACTCACGCAGATGGTTTGGCAGTAGGAAGACCTTCGAAACTGGTTGGAAAGATAATGGAGCACATTTTAAGCGGTATTTTCACAGTGGATGATTATGAACTTTATGACAATATGCGTTTCTTGCACGATACTGAAAATATTGATATAGAACCATCTGCATGTGCATCATTTGAAGGACCTATAAAATTAGAAAGTTCAAAAGAAGGAATTGAATATTTAAAAGAACATAATTTAACGTCTAGCGTTAATAATATGACTCACATAGCATGGGCAACAGGAGGAAGTTTAGTTCCCGCCGAAATAAACAAACAGTTCCTAGAAACCCACCTATAAACAATACAGAAATGAACCTTGTCATTCTGAGGCGTAGCCGAAGAATCCTATGTTTTCATAAAGATGAGATCCTTCACTAGCGTTCAGGATGACATAAATGGGGTTTGTCAATAGTCAGAATGCAGAATTAAAACAATTCTGCATTCCTAATTCTGCATTTAGTTAGTAGTGAGTTCTTTCACTTCAGTTTCATCACCATTAAATACAGCGTATTTATTAAATCCATAACCTTCAAATTGGTTTAATTGTTTTCCAAGTTTCTTTGCTTTTTCATAAATAGATACAGTGTAACCTTGAGCTCTAAGCTCATCAGCTTTTTTCATAACTTGAATATAACTGTCAGTGCTTTCAAAAAGTAAAACAATCTTTTCTAAATTAGGAACTTTAAACTTTTCTTCAATTAATTGATTTACAAGTCTTTCAAATCCTATAGAAAATCCAATTGCAGGAATTTGCTGACCAATGAAATTTCCAACCATTTCATCATATCTTCCACCGCCCGCTATAGAATAGCCTAAGTTTTTATATGCAATTTCAAATATTGAACCAGTGTAGTATCCCATACCTCTTATTAAAGTAAAGTCAAATTCAATATCATATTTTCCTTGTGCATAATCCTTTACATCATCCATAATTCCTTTTACTTCAGATATAACATTTTCTGGTACAGAATAATCAGATAAGCAGCTAGTTCCATTTTTACTTATGTTTTCTAAAGCAGCCATTAAAGCATTTATGCTTTCAACTTTGTAGCCTTTATCATTTAATTCCTTTTCAACACCAGACATACCAACTTTGTCTAATTTATCAACAACTATACATACACCATCAAATTCATCTTCACTAAATCCACAGTTTATTATTACAGCTTTTAAAACTCTTCTGTCATTAAATCTAACTACGAAATCTGTTACATTAAGAGCTGTCAAAGCTTTTGCAGTTGTAGTTATAAGCTCTAATTCAGCAGCTGAAGAACCATCACCAATTATATCAATATCACATTGTTTAAAGCTCCTATATCTTCCTTTTTGAGCTCTTTCAGCTCTAAATACATTACCTACCTGCAATGCTTTAAATACAGCAGGAAGGCTTGCACGGTTGTTGCAGTAAAATCTGCTCAAAGGAATAGTTAAATCGTATCTCAATCCTAAATCTGCTAAATCATCTTCGCTAAAGTTTTCCTTAGTAAAGTCGAGTTTTTCTCCTCTTTTTAAAATTTTAAAAATAAGCTTTATGTTTTCTCCACCTTTGCTGCCGATTAAGTTTTCGATATTTTCAACAACTGGTGTTTCAATGAGTTCAAAACCACTTTGTTTGTATGTGCTTACTATAATATTTTCTACATAATCTCTTATTTCTTTTTCTAGTGGTGTAATATCTCTCATACCTTTTGCAGGGTTTAAATTTGCTTTCATTTTAATTCCTCCTATAATATATATAATTTATTTTTTAATCTTTATAAAAATGCTTTATATAACAAAAGCTTCCGTCCTATACAAAAGGACGAAAGCTATACCTCACGTGGTGCCACCTTATTTCACTGTTATCTCGCGATATCAGTCTCATTGAGTACAAATATACTCTATTACTATAACGGATAATTCCGAATCAGCCTACTGCAATTTTCGGTGATTAGCTCCGAGATGTGTTCAACATACTTCCATGCCTCTTCCACCAAACGAGAGCTCTCTAAAAAGGATCTATATGTATACTATTTCTCTTCAATGCCATATTTTATTATTATAATAGAAGAATAAATCAAAAATAAAATTTTGTCAATATAAATTATGTTCAAAAATTCAATTTTTATTTATATGTCCATTATATCTTTGTTGGATCACTTACATCCTTCTTTATCATCCTAGATAAAACAAAAGTAGTGAATACTGCAGCAATAATTCTAGAACCTAAAACATGGACATAATTTGCTCCAATTGCACCAAATATAAAAGTATCTTCGATAACTGCATGGCATAATGATAAAAACATACATATTAAAAAGATACTTCTTTTATCGATATCATGTTCAGCTGTACTTTGAATTATAGTGCCTGCACCAAACAATAAACCAAAAATAATTCCTACAACAAGAGAAATACCAGATTTTTCACTAATAGTGAAAAAATTAGTAGCAGGTTTAATTGCCTTTGAAATTTTATCTATAAGCTTTAAATCCTTAAAAATTTCCATAACCAACATCAATGGAATAATTACCTTAGTAATGCTCCACACAAAAGCTAATAAATTAATAGATAAATCAATAATAAAATTCATAATAATCACCCGAATATTTTATAGTATAAAAATCCAAAGAAAATAGAAAAGAACAATCTTACTGCAACACTTGCTGCAGCACTAACACCTAGTTTTTTTACAACTGCCGATTCACTTATTAAATTGTGAGCAATAGAAATCATAATGGCGATAGTTGTTGCTTGAACCCCAGTTAATTTAATGGCTGCCATAGTACCTAAAGCACCATAAATTCCTGAAAAATAACCTACAATTAATGTCAATGAAGATTCCCCTGGCAATCCGAAAACGGACATTACAGGTGAAAATATATTAGCTATTATATTCAGTAAACCAGAAACTGACAGCAATTGAACTCCAATATACACAGGAACCATAAGTTTTGATAAGTCAATTAAGGTTTTAATGCCATTTTTAAAGCCTCTCCTAAATGTGTCTAAAGTAACCATTTTATATTAAATCCCCCTGTTTTTTATCGCAAGCAAATTATAACATGAAATTAATATGCAGCACAACGTATATTTCATTTATATTTTATGTTTGACGAAAATTGTTTTTTTCAATCAATTGACACTTACTGTTATGTTTGATAAAATTAGCTAATAACTAAAAGGAGATAATTCATGAATTTCAAGAAAATATTAGCTATAGCTATGCTATTAACTATAACAATGACAACAAACTTAACATTTGGTGTTGAAACAGCTAGCGATTTAAGTACAAAAACAACTGCATATTCAGAAGGGTACAACAAATATACCAACAATCCATATGGATATGAAATTGTTCTACCAAATTACTTAGTATTAAATGAAGACATAGTAAATGTAAAAAGTAGATTTGAATCAGAAAGCCTTGTAGTAGAAGTTTTATATGATAATTTTTACAATACTTTAGATAATAAAGATTCTTATAATATTTATGGAAACAAAGGAATTAAAAGAAATGAAGAATTTAAAGTCACTGCAGAATATGAACATCCTTTTGGTGGTACGAGTGCTCACATCACATTATATGAAAGACGAAAGCTGAAGTTTGATGAAGAAGATAGAAATTTCTATGCAACTATATCAATACCAAGAACATCAAAAGAAATTGTTACTGTATTTATTAAATCTTCAGAACCTATTTACATAGAGTACATAATGCCAAGTTTTAAATTTATAACTAAAACAGGGATAATGAAACCGGATGCTGTATTTGAGCCATACAAAAAGAATTTTGACACATTGACTCAAGCATTTTATGATCAATATCTTGGCAATAATGAAAAGGTTGATTTTGGAATATTTGAACCAACATTTCCAATATATGAATATAGACTAAAACAATTAGAAAGTTTATTTAACTATAATTTTCCTGTAACGCTGACATATAACTCATTTGCAATGCCATTTAAAACTGCATACATGGACAAAGCAAAAGAGCTTGGCAAAGTGGTGGAATATACATTATATACAACAGATATGATAAATGGCGAGGAAAAAGACATATCATTAGCAATCTTAGAAGGTAAATATGATGATTATTTAGACAGTTTAGCAGAAAGCTTCAATCGACACGATTTTCCTGTTTTGTTTAGAATAAACAACGAAATGAATGGTGCATGGGTTTGGTATTCTTCATACTTCGTAGGAAAGGATACAGATATGTACATCGATTGTTGGAGATACATATATAATAAATTCAAGGAGCATGGTGTAGATAATGTGATATTTGTATGGAATCCAAATGAATTATCATTTCCAAACTTTGCATATAATCACTATTTGTCATATTACCCGGGCAATGAATACGTGGATGTTGTAGGACTTACAGCTTACAATACAGGTAATTATTACAAAGGTGAAACGTGGAGGAGATTTTCAGATGCATATGATGACTTTTATTATGACTATGAATCACATTTCAAACATCCTATGATGATAACAGAATTTAGTTGCTCATCGACAGGAGGCAACAAAAGCGAGTGGTTTACAGATATGTTTAATACAATCACAAAATATGACAGAATTAAACTGGCAGTATTGTGGAACGGTCAAGATTATGATACATCAAAACCGGTAAAAACAGTATCAAGAAACTATAGGCTTGACCTTGATAACAGCGTAATAAACGCATTGATAGCAGGCTTACAAAACTTCAAATAAGTAATATTGGAACCTTTTTATGTTATATTCGTCTAATAGTTATGGAGGCGAGGATATGAATAAAAAATTAATAATATTGATAGCATTTGTAATTTTGATTGCTGTTTTAATAATAGCTTTAAATTATAAGGCAAATGAAACTTTTACAGCAACTGTATTGAAAAATACTGGAACTACAATCTTAGTTGAACCAGTTGCAGGAGAAAGTGAACTTAATTCTAGCGATAAAATTTCAGTAACAGTACCTCAAAGAAATGGCACATTATTAAATTTATCTGAATTTACTGTTGGAAGTAAAGTTGTCATTACATATGGTGGAGAAATAATGGAAAGTTATCCTGCCCAAATTCGTGCAAGCAAAATTAAATTAGCAAATTAAAATGATTTAATTTAAACACATTCTATTTATAGCGTGTGTTTTTTTATGGAATGTGAATTATTTTAGATTTAAATAAGATTATATGATATAATAAAAATACTAAAAAAAAGACTGACGTCTTTTTGTCAGTATTTTTATTGAATCGTTGTGATGCAAGACTTACGTCTTGCTTTATGATATAATATAAGAGGTATTAAACGTAGGAGGACAAATATGAACATATTAGTTTGTGATGATGAAATAGAAATAGTTGAAGCGATAGAAGTTTATTTAAGAAACGAAGGGTATAATGTTTTTAAATGTTACACAGGGCTTGAAGCAATTGAAACTGTTGAAAATAATGAGATACATTTAGTATTAATGGATATAATGATGCCTGAAATGGATGGAATAAAGGCAACTTCAATGATTAGAGAAATCAGAAATATCCCTGTAATTATGTTGTCGGCAAAATCAGAAGATAAGGATATTATAATGGGCTTGAACATGGGTGCAGATGATTATATTACAAAACCATTTAATCCTCTAGAACTTATTGCAAGGGTAAAATCTCAGCTTCGTAGATATACAACTCTTGGCAGTGTAGTAGATAATAAAGATATATACAAAACAGGCGATTTAATAATTGATGATGAAAGAAAAGAAGTTTCTGTTGATGGAGAAATTGTCAAGCTAACTCCAGTTGAATATAAAATACTTTTATTTTTAACTCAAAATTCTGGACGAGTTTTTTCTATAGAAGCTATTTATGAAAATGCTTGGAATGAACCATCTTTTAATCCTGAGAATACGGTAGCTGTCCATATACGAAGAATAAGGGAGAAAATTGAGATTGATCCTAAGAATCCAAAGTATTTAAAGGTGGTGTGGGGTGTTGGATATAAAGTGGAAAAAATTTAGCAGAAATGGTTTAAATAAAACAATAGCATTTATATTATTTATATTTTGTTTATTAATAGGAGTAAATTCTGGTTTAAATATTTTTTTAAATGTAGAAAATTATGAAAGTGTATCAGTAGAAAAATATTTAGATAGCAATACACTTAGCAATGAGTTGAGATATTCAGCAAGCAGACTTGAATATATATTGAGAAATTATAAAAGTGAACAGTTCATAAAAGATGGAGGTACTGTCAAAGACATAAATATTGCAGACAATTGGCAGCTTACAAATTTATATAATAATTTCATTTCAGAAAAAGGATATGAAGACAACAGTGAAACAGAAGAGATTTTTTGGAGAGAAAAGAAAGATGAAATTGATTCAATAAAAGAAATCATTATAAAAAGTGATTTATCGAATTATGAACAAATAGTATATGATTTAAATAATCCTGAAGGATTGAAATACTATGCAACTGATGGTACTAACATTTGTACAAATACTGATGATAAGAGCAAAGACTTTTATGCCGAGATGAAAGCCTATGTGGTAATTGATGATGAAGGAGTAAACATTTCTCCTGAAAATGGAGACAGTAGTTACTCACCGTCACTTTTGGAAAGATTCAAGGGAATTGAAGAAGGCAGTGATGAAACATTAATATACATTGGAATTACTGATCAAGGATTAGCTACTCGAATAGAAAAGTGGAATTCAGATAGAGAAAATTTAATTAAAAATATAACTATAATTGCAATTTGCAGTATAATTGCGCTTATTTGCTTTATATTCCTTTTAGTTGCTGCTGGCAGAAAAATAGAAGATGAAGAAATTCATTTTATATGTATAGATAATGTTCATAATGACATAAATTTATTGTTTATAACATTGATTGTTGCAATATCAATATCATATTTTGATGACATACTTAACATAAGATATACCAATACTAATTTGATGAAATTAACAATGCTTTCATCAGTATCCTTAGTAGGAACTGCATTTTTAGGATTGTTTTTATCTATTGTAAAACATTTAAAAAAGGGAACAATTATCAAATATTCCCTCATATTTATTATATTATCAAAACTCTTTGAAATTATAATAAAGATATTTAATAGCGGTCCATTAATGTTTAAAACAATGGCTGCAATAGCTGCTCTAATGGCTGGAACTGCAATGTCTAATAAATATCCTTTATTGACGGTGGCTTTATTTTTATTAGCAACATATATAGTTTATTATAAAATTAAAGCGTTTAAAAAAATACAAGAGGGTATAAAAATAGCTAAAGAAGGTTCTTATGAAAATAAAATAGATTTGCAGGGATATGGAGAATTTAAAAATTTGGCTGATGACATAAATACCATAACTGATGGCTTGAAAATCGCAGTTGAAAATGGAGTAAAAAGTGAAAGACTTAAAACAGAATTAATAACAAATGTTTCTCATGATATAAAAACACCGCTTACTTCAATTATATCTTATGTGGATTTATTGAAAAGAGAAGGTCTTCAATCAAAAAATGCACCTAAATACCTGGATGTACTGGACAGAAAATCAAACAGACTAAAAACATTGACAGAAGATTTGTTTGAAGCAGCTAAGGTAACTAGTGGAAACATTGCAGTAAACTTTCAAAAAGTTAATATAAATGATTTAATTTCTCAAATTTTAGGTGAGTTAGATGAAAAGATTATAGAGTCAAAGCTTGATTTTATTGTAAATGCTACAGGAGAAAAAATATTTGCTAATGCAGATGGCAGACTTCTCTCTAGGGTAATGGAGAACTTGCTTTCAAACATATTTAAATATGCATTGAAAGCGTCAAGAGTTTACATTGACATTTCAGCAACAAAAGGAGAAGTATCTGTATGCTTTAAAAACGTATCATCATATGAACTTAACATTCCAGTGGATGAATTGATGGAAAGGTTCAAACGTGGTGATGAATCAAGAAATTCAGAAGGAAATGGACTTGGTCTTTCTATAGCTCAAAGTTTAATGGAATTACAAAAAGGAGTTTTGAAAATAAGCATCGATGGTGATTTGTTCAAAGCAGAAATAAAACTTGAGAGATATAGGAATGAAACGATAGAGTAACTATAGATAAACGACAGATGGAGCTATGGATGAGCAATTGTAAAGAACATATTGCATAAGATTTATAATTTTAAAAAAATATAAATCTTATGTATAAAAAACTAAATACTGGCCAAAATACTAACAAAAGAAAAAGCATGTAACATTTAAATATAACGTCCCCCTTTATTTTAATCACATTGCTTTTTCTTTTTTTTATGTATTTATTTACTTTAATCTCACTTTAAATCTTTCCATATTCAATTCTACATTGTAAATAGTCTGCAATTTTAATAAAAGATTACTTTTTGTTCAAATCAAATGTTTTGACTATTCCGTCTACGTAGGCGTTTGCTATTATATCCTTATTATCTATTATCCAACTAGCTGTAACTGGATTGTCGTGAAAGTCTGTTTCTACAAGAACAGCTATTAATCCATAGCTACTAGGATCTCTAACTTCTGCTAGTCCATATCCATCAAAAGGTTCCATACCACTGGACACTTGTTCATGCCTGTTTGATTCTATAGGATTTACATTGTTTAACTCTTCGATAATATTTGTTGCTAATATTTTTCCCGTGCTATTAAGTGGATGATAAAAACCAACTGCTCCTGTTGCAACATGAGTTGTTCCAGCATTTGAGTGTATTGCTAAGTATACATCACAATTTTCTTCTTTTGCTTCAAGAGGTCTTCCATCTAACCATATATTAAGTGATTCAGTTGCCATTACTACTTCACAATCATAATCTTCGCTAAGTATATTGTAAATTCTTGCTGCAACATCTTCCATTTCTATTTTTTCAGTTGTATCTCCAACTGCATAAGAATTTGCAGATTGATTCGATGGCGATAAATATATTTTAGTTATTCCATCATCTTTTGGGTCTTCTTCAACTGTATCTATTGGTTTAAAATTTCCTGTATATCTTATATCTAATGTTTCTATACCATTTATAGATTTTATTTCATATTCTCTAAATGGTTCTTCTGTTTCATATTTTGTGTGTTCCCAATCTACAACTATATCTTCTTTACTCATCAGTATTAAATTTGAACTTTCTACCCACTCAATATTATATCCCATGTTTTCTGAAAGAAATCGTAAAGGTATCATTGTTCTATCATCTATTATACTTGCAGAAACATCAATATTTTTTAACTCATTATTCACAACTGCTATATCGCTATCTATCACGAATGATATTTCAGTATTTTCATTTTTTCCTGTGGCTGTTCTACTTTCATTATCCCATTCAACTTCAAGTCCTACTTCTTCAAATATTGCTCTCATCGGAACTAATGTTCTATTGTCAATTATTTGTGGATTAACATCAAATTCTACTTGTCCATCATCGCTTATTACTCTTATACTTTCTGATTTTTCATAGTCTACGTTTTTAAATGATAAATCATTTGCATAAGCCAAATTACTTTGTATCCCAGATAAATATATCATGGATGTAGCAATTGTTAATAGAAATATTCTTTTTTTCATCTGCTCTCCTAATATTGTCTTATTTTTTTTCTTATTACTTAAAAGCAACTACATTACTGCAGTTACTTATATTTTATACCTCTTTTTCAAATTATACACCAAAAATGGAAGACTTTTATTACAAACTTTTTACATTGCTTTTTATTTTTTCATGCCTATTTCAATACCCACTCCTAATGATGTTATACCAGTTATAAAATTTATTAACACGGACATGCTATTATGAATAAAATAAAAATGTATAAAAACTTTTTTTAGATCAGTCTTTTTTTTATTTAGTGTTTTAATTTTTTTTATCTTAGTGAAATCAAGGTGTGTGGAAGTATTTGAAAATCAACGTATCTAAAAAACAACAAAGCTACTAAAAAACTATTAATACTAGTAAAAATTGTAATTGAATTGTAACATAAAAGGTGATAATATGTATAAAGCATTAAAAAAAGTAATGCTAAACTACTGATTAATAGAAATTTATAATTTGAATTTTATATATAGGGAGAAAGTTTTGGAAAAAATAATTGTAAAAAAAAGCATGGGTTTAAAGGGAAATATTAAAGTTGATGGTTCGAAAAATTCTATATTGCCAATATTGGCTGCAACCCTTTTATCAGAAGAGGGATGTATATTGCATGATATACCAAATTTAAAAGATGTTGAAGTAATGTGTGAACTGCTAAATGTTATAGGAGCTGATGTAACTAGATTAGGACAGAACTCACTTAATATAGTAACAAAAGATATAAAAAATTGTGAAGCACCTTATGAATTAATAAGTCAAATGAGAGCTTCATTTTTAGTTATGGGTCCACTTTTAGCAAGGTGTGGAAATGCAAAAATATATATGCCAGGAGGATGTGCGATTGGTACTCGTCCTATTGACTTACATTTAAAAGGATTTAAAGCACTTGGAACAAAAGTAATATCAGAAAATGGATATGTTAATGCTGTAGCAGAAAAACTTGTAGGCAGTGACATATATTTAGACTTTCCAAGCGTTGGTGCTACTGAAAATATAATGATGGCAGCCACTTTAACAGAAGGCGAAACAATAATTGAAAATGCTGCAGAAGAACCAGAAATAGTTGACTTAGCAAATTTCATCAACAGTATGGGAGGCAACATTATTGGAGCTGGTACTAAAACCATTCGAATAAAAGGAGTTAAAAAACTTCACAGCACAGAACATACAGTTATTCCTGATAGAATAGAAGCTGGTACATATATGGTAGCAGCTGCAATAACAGGTGGAGATTTGATAATAGAAAATGTTCTATCAAGCCACGTTCAGCCAATCATAGCAAAGCTTAGAGAAACTGGTTCAATTATAGAAGAATATGAAGATAAAATAAGAGTTACTTCAAATGGTATAATAAAACCTGTAGATATAAAAACATTGCCATATCCAGGATTTCCAACAGATATGCAAGCTCAATTTATGGCACTTCTTTCTATAGCTGAAGGAACCAGCATTATCAATGAAACAATTTTTGAAAACAGATTTATGCATGCTAATGAATTGATGCGCATGGGAGTTAATGTTAAAATCGAAGGCAACAGTGCAGTTTTGAAGGGTAATAGTTTATTAAGCGGAGCCAAAGTGAAAGCTACAGACTTAAGAGCTGGTGCAGCACTTATATTAGCAGGACTCGTGGCAGAGGGTGAAACAGAAATAACAGAAGTTCATCATATAAAAAGAGGATATGCACACATAATTGAAAAACTCCAACAAGTAGGAGCAAATATTAGATTTGAACAATAAAAAATTGTAAAACAAGGGAGTTAAGGCACTTTAATGCTTTAACTTTTTTTTGTTTACTAAAGGATGTATGCAGAAATTCTCTAACGGTGTGATTAAAAAAATGATATAATAATTAAAATTAATGTAAATAGAATAAATGAATGGAGACGGATTGATTTTGAAAAAAAATTCGAAGGTATTATCAAGTCAAGATGATAAAGACATAACTAAATTAAAGAAAATCACAGAAAATGTAATAGTAGAAGAAAAAGTGATTAAAGATAAGGATATACTATTTGAGGAATTAAAATATGCAAAAGAAAGGTTTGAATTAACAATTGAGAGTATTGGTGATGGTTTAATAACTACTGATAATAAAGGGAAAATAACTACAATTAATAAATCAGCAGAAATTCTAACAGGATGGGATAAGAAAAGTGCAGTTGGTATGGAATTTAGTAAAGTCTTTAATCTAATTAGTAGTATTAATGGAGAAAATCTAAAAAGCATATTTTGCGAAGTAATAGATAATAAATCGTCTGTTGAATTAAAAGAAGATACAATTTTAGTTTCTAAGACAGGAAAAGAGTTTTATGTTTCTGGTACAGTTTCTAATATTATAGATGAACGAAGTAAAACAACAATAGGAGTAGTAATACTATTTAGAGATATAACAAGAATAAAAACGTTGGGAAATGAGTTGAAAAAAGATAAAGAGCAAGCACAAGCTGCAAATATTGCTAAAAGTGCTTTCTTAGCAAATATGAGCCACGAAATTAGGACTCCGCTAAATGGTATAGATGGTATGATAGACTTGACTTTGCTTACAGAACTTACCCAAGACCAGAGAGAAAATTTAATTATTGCAAAAGAATGTTCAAATTCTTTGATGGAAGTGATAAATAATATACTGGATTTTTCAAAAATCGAAGCTGGAAAGATGCAACTTAATAAAACTGAGTTTAATATAGAAGATTTAATAGAAAAAGTAGTTAAAACAAATAAATTTCATGCAAGGGATAAATGTATAGAATTAAATTACAATATAAATCCAGGTTTAAATGGAATATTGTTAGGAGATTATGGAAAAATACAACAGATTTTAAATAATTTAATAAGTAATGCAATTAAATTTACAAACCAAGGAAGTGTTTGCTTAAAAGCTGAAAAATTAAGCGAAGATGAAGGCATGGTTATTTTAAAATTTGCTGTGGAAGATACCGGCATAGGAATCTCATCAGAAGATATGGATAAGCTTTTTAAAAGCTTTAGTCAAGTTGATGGTACATATACAAGAAAATATGGTGGAACAGGTTTGGGGCTTGTTATTTCAAAAAAGCTTGCAGAATTAATGGATGGTGAAATTTCCGTAGAAAGTATTAAAGGTAAAGGTAGTACATTTGCTTTAAGTATTAAAATTGAGAAATTTAATAATTTAAAAAGTCCAAAAGAAATTGGTAAACCTGAACATCATGAGAATAACCTAGTAAGTATTCCTAGGAAGATTCTTATTGTAGAAGATAATAAAGCAAATCAAGAAGTTTTAAATAGAATGTGTAGTAAAATGAATTACAAAGTTAAAATTGTAGGTGATGGTAAGAAAGCATTAGAAATTTTAAATACTGAGAGCTTTGATGTTATATTAATGGATATTCAGATGCCTATTATGGATGGCGTCGAGGCAACAAGAATAATCAGAGAAAATGAAAAAAAGTTGGGAGAACATATACCAATAATCGCACTAACTGCCTATGCACTTAAAGATGATAGAGAAAAATTTTTAAATCTTGGAATGGATGATTACTTATCAAAACCAGTAATAATGGAGACCCTACATAAATGCATTGAGAAATCTGTATCCAAAGAATACAATGGTTCATATCATGATGCGGGATATTACTTAAATATAAAAGAAACAAATAATAATCTCGAGGACGAGAAAACATACATTGAAAAAATAAGTATAGAAATTAACAAATTAAATGATTTAATAAAAAAAGAAGACTTTAAGAATTGTGAAAATTCATGCCATATTTTAAAAGAGTATTCACTATGTGTAAAGTCTGTAATTATGAAAAGTGCTTCATTTAGAGCAGAATTAGCAGCAAGAAGAAAAGATATCATAGTATTAATAGAACAAACAGAAATAATTGAAGAAGAATATAATAGAATAAAAGAGTCAGTATAGCATTAATGCGATACTGATTTTTTTTACAAAATTCTATTATATTGATAAAAATTTTCATAAAATTTATTGACAAGAAATGTAAAAAGTTTATAATAAGCAAGTAAGTGAGTGTTTACATATTAAGCTTAAAGGAGTTTATATGAAAAAGAATTATTTTACAAGAAAAGAGCAAATTACACTAAGTGCTATTGAACTCATTGATGAATTAGGCATTGATGGTTTATCTATTAGAGAATTGGCTAAAAAAGAGAATGTTACAGAAGGCGCGCTATATAGGCATTTTAAGAGTAAAAATGATATTATAATTGAAGCCATAAGATATTATTCGCGGTTTGATATAAATATTATGAATACTATAAGTAAGAATAAACCTGATTCAAAATCTGCAATTATTTTTTTAATAAAATCATTGTCAGAGTATTATGAGAATTATCCCGAAATAACATCTATTTTCTGCTCTTTTGAAAGCTTAATACATGAACCTGATATAGAGAGTGAAGTCCTTCAGCTAGAAAGTAGAAGATTAAATTTTTTAATATCTATAATTGAAAACGGGAAAAAATATGGAGAATTCAACGATAGCATAAATAGTGAAGACCTTGCAGATATAATCATGGGTTCTTTTAGACACTTAGTATTTAAATGGAGAGTTGAAAAACATAAATTTTCACTAAAGAATAAATCACTAGATATGATTAATTTGATACTTAGAAGTGCAATATTGACTAAGTAAAAATAATAACGAGTGGGAGGTTTAAATATGTCACAAGAAAATAAAGATCCATTACTGGAAATGTATATTTTTGAAACAAACGAGTTAATACAAAAGCTTGAAGAAATAATATTAAAAAGTGAGAAAAATAATAGCTATGCCTCAAATATGGATGAGATATTTAGAATAATGCACACTCTAAAGGGTAATTCAGCAATGATGCTTTTTGATAATATATCTGCTTTAGCACATTCAATAGAAAATCTTTTTGATTATATTAGAACAAGTAACCCCTCTAATATCGACTATTCAGACATTACGGATTTAGTTCTTGAAAGCAAAGATTTTATAATAGCTGAAATTGAAAAAATACAAAATGGCAAGGAACCAGATGGAGATTCTGAAATTTTAATAGACAGAGTGGAGGATAAGCTACTAAGTTTAAAAGGAAAATCTGAAGGAGAAAAACGGAATAAATTAGAACAAAACGAAGAAAAAGATTATAATCAAAAGTTTTATATAAGTTCCCATAAAAAAATAGGTGAAATAAAAGATAATGATAAGCTTTTTTCATATAAAGCAGTTGTAAAATTTATAGAAGACGCGCAGATGGAAAATGTAAGGGCATTTACGGTCCTTCATAATATGAACGAAATTGCAAAAGATATATCCTGTTTTCCAGAGGACATTATAGACAATGAAGAAAGCGCGAAGGAAATTAAAAATAATGGATTTGCATTATTTTTTAAATCCGATAAACTCATTGAAGAAATAAAAGAATTCATAAATGAAACTTCATGTATAGAGAGTGTTCAAATATCACCTTATGAGGAGATTGATTTAGAACATAAAGATACAATAAGCACAGACAGCAATGAAAATGTAGACACAGCCAATATTTGCTCTAGTCACATAGCCACAAATGTACTCAGCGTTAATGTTGAAAAAATGGACATGCTTATGGATATTGTGGGAGAATTGGTAGTTGCAGAATCTATGGTTACAGGGAGCAGTGATTTAAATGGGCTGCAGCTTGAAAACTTTAATAAATCAGCAAGGCAGCTTAGAAAAATTATAAACGACCTACAAGATATAGTTATGGATGTAAGAATGGTACCTATTGCTCCTACTTTCTTAAAAACAAATAGAATAGTGAGAGATATGTGTAAAAAACTTTCAAAAGAAGTGGAACTTAAACTAATTGGTGAAGATACAGAAGTTGATAAAAATATTATAGAAAGTATTTCAGATCCGTTAATACACCTAATTAGAAATTCAATGGATCATGGCATTGAAAACGCAGAGGAAAGATTAGCAAAAGGTAAAGATAAAAAAGGAACCATAACTCTTGAAGCTAAAAATGAAGGTGGAGATGTCTTTATTATAGTAAAAGATGATGGAAAAGGCCTTGATAAGATAAAAATTTACAATAAAGCCTTTGAAAACGGACTTACAGATAAACGTATTGAAGAGCTAACAGATAAGGACATATATTCATTCGTACTTTTACCCGGTTTTTCAACAAATGAAACTGTTACAGAATATTCGGGGAGAGGTGTAGGTATGGATGTAGTATGTAAAAACATTGAAAAGATTAGAGGCTCTGTATCTATAAACAGCGTGGAAGGAAAAGGAACTACAATTATTATGAAAATCCCTTTAACACTTGCAATAATCGATGGAATGCTAATTCAAGTAGGAAATACAAGCTATACTATACCGACTATATCCATAAAAAGATCTTTTAAACTAATGGAGAAGGATTTAATAATAGATCCAGATGGGAATGAAATGATTATGGTAATGGGGGAATGTTATCCACTGATTAGTCTTTATAAAGTATTTAATGAACAAACAAAAGTTAAAAATGTGTTTGATGGAATAATAATAATGGTTGAAAATGGGAGAAAGAGTATTTGTTTGCTTGCAGACAAATTAGTAGGACAGCAACAAGTAGTAATAAAGGCACTTCCAAAGTACATTAAAAAAACAAAAGTTATAGCTGGTTGTACTTTACTTGGGAATGGTAATATTAGTTTAATCCTTGACATTTCAGCATTAACAAATTAATGAATTAAAAAAGGAGGAAATAGCTTTGAGTGAAATGTTTGATAGTGAATTAGAAATTGAAGAAGATACTCAAAAAGATAAATATTTGATTTTTACTATTGACAAAGAGAAATATGGTATAGAAATAAAATATGTTATTGAGATAATAGGAATTCAAAATATAACAAAGATTCCCGAACTTGATGATTATAAAAAAGGAATAATAAGCTTAAGGGGAAAAATTATTCCCGTAGTGGATGTTAGATTAAGATTTAAAAAACCAATGATGGAATATGATGACAGAACTTGCATCATAGTTGTAGACGTAGGTGAACTTACAGTAGGACTTATAGTAGATAGAGTCTCAGAAGTAGTAAATATCTCTGAGGATCAGGTAGCTCTGCCACCTTCAACAAGTATGAATACAAGAAATAAATACATAAAAGGAATTGGTAAAATAGGAGAAGGTGTAAGGCTTTTAATTGACTGCAATAAATTATTGAATGATGAAAAAGAGATAATAAGATAATTAATTTAAATAAAAATTCGGAGGTAAGGTTATGAACTTTAATAATTTGAAAATAGGAACTCAAATGTTAATTGGAAATATACTTTTTTGTGTTTTAACAGCAATTATGGGAATATATTCAATTGATTCTATGAAAAAAATTGCTTTAGGTGACACTGCATCATATAGCAACAAAGTAAATATGGTTATTATATTAGTTATTGTTATTTGTAGTATTGCCTTGATTATGGGAGTTAGTATATCTAAATACATTAGCAATAAATTAAAAATTTTAAAAGATGCTATAGATAAACTTGCTATTGGAGATACAGATGTTGAAATTAATTCTGCATCAAATGATGAAATAGGAGAGCTTTTAACAGCATTTCAAAAAATAATTAATAATATTAAAGAACAAGCAAATATTGTAAAAGAAATATCCCAAGGTAATTTTGATATTGAAATTAAACCTATATCAGATAAGGATTTACTTGGAATATCCCTTTTACAAACATTTAATACAATAAAATATGTGTCATTAGAAATAAATAAACTTATACAAGCAGTATCTGACGGTAAATTGGACATGAGAGCAGATGCAAAAGGGCTTAATGGCGGTTGGAACAACATGGTAAAAGGATTAGATGATTTAACGGATACATATATGCATTATATTAACATCATGGAAGATTATTTTGACGGAATCAGCAAGGGTGAAATGATGGAAAAAGACACCGATGAAGTTAAAGGAGATTGGGTGAAGGTAAAACAAAGTATAAATGGTTTGCTTGACGCATTGTATGGTATGCTTGGAGATGTGAATATGCTTGCTAAAGCTGGAGCAGAAGGCAACTTAAATACAAGAGCAGACATTTCTAAGCACAAAGGTGGATATAAAGATATAATAGGTGGCATTAATACAATGCTCGAAGAAATTGTAAATCCATTAAATGAATGTGAAGAAGTTATTAAAGAAATGTCAAAAGGAAATTTGCAAGTTTCTGTAAAAGGAAATTATAAAGGTGAGATGGCAGTAATAAAAGATGCATTAAATCATTTAGCTAATGGAGTTTATGAACATATAGAAGAAACTTCAAAAGTTCTTAAAGAAATGGCAAATGGAAATCTAGATGTGGAAATAACTGGAGTTTATTATGGAGATTTTGTAGAGCTTAAAGAATCCACTAATAAAATAATTGAATCTTTCAACGAAACACTTGGAGAAATAAATACGGCAGCAGAGCAAGTATCTGCAGGTACAAAGCAGGTTTCAGACTCAAGCCAGTCACTTTCACAAGGCTCGACTGAACAGGCAGCATCCGTTGAAGAAATTACAGCTTCTGTTACAGAGATTGCTGCGCAGACAAAGGAAAATGCTACAAATGCAAACAGGGCAAATGAGATGGCAGAATCCATAAAGAAAAATGCAGGTGAAGGCAATAGAGAGATGCAGAATGTTCTTAAGGCAATGGAAGAAATTAATATTTCTTCTAATAATATCTCAAAAATTATTAAGGTAATAGATGACATTGCATTTCAGACTAATATTCTTGCACTTAATGCGGCAGTTGAAGCAGCCAGAGCTGGTCAGCATGGTAAAGGCTTCGCTGTAGTATCGGAAGAAGTTAGAAATCTTGCAGCAAGAAGTGCAAATGCAGCAAAGGAAACTACAGATATGATAGAGGAATCAATTAAAAAAGCTGAAAATGGAAAGAAAATTACTGAATTTACGGCAGAGGCTTTAAAAAAAGTGACTGAAAATATAACATCAGTAGTTGATGTTATTAATGGTATAGCTGTAGCGTCTAATGATCAAGCAAGTGCTATAGGGCAAATTAACCAGGCAATAGAAGAAGTTTCAAAAGTTACACAGACGAATACTGCAACAGCAGAGGAAACTGCATCAGCTTCAGAAGAATTGTCAAGCCAAGCAGTTCTTGTAAAGGAAAGAGTAGGAAGCTTTATACTAAAGAAGGGAAACATAACTAAGAATTCTTATAAAAATATTGACGACAAAACATTAAAAATTATACAAGATATGTTGAAAGATAAAACGGAAGAAAATTATAATTCAGCGTATTCTGAAGCTGCAGCAACTTCTTCTTCAAAAATAAACATATCACTTGATGATAAGGAATTTGGAAAGTATTAGAGGGAAAAATGGTAGACATTAAAGAAAACGAATTGATAAAACTTGCAGCTTTTATAAAATCGTATTATGGTGTGAATTTATTCGAAAAAAAATTATTGATTCAAGGAAGACTTCAAACAATATTAACTCAGAGAAATTTTAATAATTTCTCTGAGTATTATGACTATGTAACTGAAGATAAAACAGGCAAAGCCGTAGGGGAATTGTTAAATAAAGTTACAACTAACTATACTTTTTTTATGAGAGAACCCGAGCATTTTGATTTTTTTAAAAATAGTGTATTGCCTTATTTAGCTAATAAATATAAAATTGAAAAAAACTTGCGTATATGGAGTGCAGGGTGTTCTTCAGGTGAGGAAGCATATACTCTTGCAATGCTTATATCTGATTACTTCGATATAAATAAGGGAAATTGGGATACAAAGATATTGGCAACAGATATATCCTCAGAGGTACTTAATACGGCTATTGCAGGTATATACAATAACACAGGAATTGAAAATATTCCTGATAATTGGAAGAAAATATATTTTAAAAATTATGATAAAGCAAAGAGCGAATTAAAAGAAATCATAAAAAATGAAGTAATTTTTAGAAAATTTAATCTTATGAATACTAATTTTCCATTTAAAAGAAAATTTCACGTTATATTTTGTAGAAATGTAATGATATATTTTGACAATAAAACTAAGGAAAGTTTAATAAATAAATTTTATGATTGGACAGAGGATGGTGGTTATTTATTTATTGGTCATTCTGAAACCATTAGTTTTAGTAATACTGGCTACAAATACATTATGCCTTCAGTTTATAGAAAGGAATAGATATATTGTATAAGAAGCGAAAAATTAAGGTTCTAATAGTAGAGGATTCTATGGTATTTAGAGAGGCATTAAGGATAGGACTTTCTAGTGACCCTTCTATTGAGGTTGTTGATGTTGTATCAGATGCCTATATGGCGAGAGATAAAATAATTCAATATAGACCCGATGTTATGACACTAGATGTAGAACTTCCTAAGATGAATGGCATCGAATTTCTAAAAAGACTTATTCCGCAATACCCGATACCTGTTGTGGTTGTAAGTTCTGCAACTGAAAAAGTCTATGAAGCACTTAATGCAGGGGCTGTAGATTTTGTTTCAAAGCCATCTAGTAAAACAGGTGTGGAAAGTTTTATAAATGAACTCATTGTTAAAATAAAGATAGCTTCGATATCAAATGTAGGTTATTTAAAATCGAATTATTTGAATACTCCTAATAATAAAGTAGAGTTATTTAAAAGCAATATAAATATTATTGCAATAGGTGCCTCAACAGGAGGCACGGAAGCATTAGAAAAAGTATTGAAAAATTTACCAAGAGAGATACCAGGTATAATAGTGGTTCAGCATATGCCTCCAGTATTTACTAAAATGTACGCTGAAAGACTTAATAATAGCTGTATTATAGAAGTAAAAGAGGCTGAAAGTGGAGATAAAGTTTTACCAGGAAGAGCACTTATAGCTCCAGGAGGCAAGCATATGAAAGTCATTAGAGATGGAAATTACTATGCAGTTCAGTGTTTTGAAGAAGAAAAAGTTAATGGACACTGTCCATCAGTTGATGTTTTATTTTATTCTGTATCGGAGGTATGCAACAACAAAGCGATGGGTGTAATACTTACAGGAATGGGACATGATGGGGCTAGTGGGCTTCTAAATATGAGAAAAAAGGGAGCTAGAACTCTAGGACAGGACGAGGAATCTTGTATAGTCTATGGAATGCCCAAGGTAGCGTACGAGATAGGCGCTGTAGAAAAACAAGTATCATTAAATGATATGCCGAGAGAAATATTAAATATACTAAAAGAAGTAGAAAAATGATAAAAATAATAGGAATAGGGGACTATGCGGTTAGCAGTAACGATGAAGATACAATAAAAACTTTTGCATTAGGTTCTTGCGTTGCGCTTGTAATTTATTGCCCAAATTCAAGAAAACTTGGAATGGTTCATATTGCACTACCGGATTCTTCCATTATTAGAAATGAAGATAACAAATATAAGGAAGGATACTTTGCAGATGTCGCAGTGCCAATGCTTTTTAACAAAGTATGTGGTGGATTTATAAATTATAAAAAAGAATATGAGGTATCAATTTTTGGTGGAGCATTATCAAAGAACAAAAATGATATCTTTAACATTGGGCTAAAAAACCTTATAAAAGTAAAAGAGATACTTAATGAAAATAATGTAAAATTTGAGTATTCAAATACGGGTGGTAATTATAGTAGAACCATTGAGGTGGATGTTAAGACAGGTACTCCAATTATAAATAAACAACTAATAGCTTTATAGAAAAATTAAATAATATTAAATAAATTGATGAGGTGTGAATAATGAGAATATTAATAGCAGAAGATGATTTAGCAAGTAGAAAATATATATTAAAGATTTTGGAACCTTATGGACAATGCGATTTTACAGTAAATGGTATAGAGACGCTGGATGCATTTTTATTAGCGCTAGATGAAAAAACTCCCTATGATTTAATATGTCTAGATATTATGATGCCAAAGGCTGATGGAATGAAAGTTCTTAAAAGCATAAGGCAAATTGAAAAACAAAATGAAATTGAGGACTCACAAAGGGTAAAGATAATAATGACAACAGCTCTTAATGATACTGAAACAATAAATAATTCCTACGATATAGGCTGTGAAGCTTTTGCTACAAAACCTATAGATGGGAAAAAGTTAATCAAAGTTATTAGAAAATTAGGATTGATAGAATAGCATAAACTTAATACTTAAAGGATTGCTTACAGGGGAGAAATTTAATGGATAATAATAAATATAAGCTTATACTTGATTCAATTAGTGAAATTGTGTGGGAAGTTAATTTGACTACACATAAATTACAGATAATAGGTGGATTTAATAATTTTTTAGAGTTTAATAATGGTGAAATAACTTCACTTATGGATTATGCCGACAAGACTATTATTCCTGAAGACAAAGAAAGGGTGAAGGATGAATTTAGTGAATTTTTAAAAGGAAATACTATTTTATTAAATACACAATATAGAATTAAAACAAAGTATGATCAAATAAAATGGTTATTAATAAGTGGTAAGAGGATAAAACTTGAAAATAATTTGGAAAATATTTTAATAGGAACAGTTACAGATATCACAGAGAGAAAAAATGCAGAAGAACAGATGATTTTTATGGCTTACCATGACCAACTGACAAATTTACCTAATAGAGTTTATTTCATGCATGAGATGCAAAAATTATTAGATACTTCAAAAGACACATCTGATGAGAGTGCTGTAATTTTTATTGATATTGATAATTTTAATAGTGTTAATGACAGTTTTGGCCATAGATATGGTGATGTATTATTAAAGATTGTATCTGAGTTAATAAAATTTTGCGTTAAAGATTATGGAATGGTAGCAAGGATAGGTGAAGATAATTTTTTAGTTTTAATTCCTAATATAATAAGTATGGCACACTTAAAAAAAATCATAAAATTAATAAGTGAAAGTTTTGAAAATCCATTTGAAGTTTTAGATGTACAAACCTATGTGACAGTTAGCATGGGCATATCAGTTTTTAAGGAGAAAGGTTCAAATATGGACCAAATATTGAAAAATGTTGATATTGCATTACATGAGGCTAAACTGCAAGGTAAAAATAATTTTATATTTTATAATGACAAATTAGGATGTGACATTGATAGGAAAAAAAGAATAGAAAATGAGTTGCAAAACGCTTTAGATAAGGATGAATTTGAAATTTACTATCAACCTCAGGTAGATATGGATAATAATAAAATAAGGGGTCTAGAAGCCTTAATAAGATGGAAATCTCCAGAGTTTGGGAATGTTCCACCCTCAGAATTTATTCCAATAGCTGAGGAAAGTGGGCTAATCTACAAAATAGGCGAGTGGATATTAGTAAAAGCATGTTTGCAAGCTAAAGAATGGAAGGAAAAAGGTTATTCCTTTGATACAATAAGTGTAAATATATCGCCAAAACAGATGAAAAATAAATATTTTCTTAATTTAATTAATAGGGTGCTTGAAGATAGTAAATTAGATACTACTTATCTAGAAATTGAAATAACAGAAGGTACTTTGATAAAATCAGTTAAAGAAAAGTCAAAATTATTACAAGAATTAGTTAACCAAAATATAAAGGTTTCTATTGATGATTTTGGAACAGGCTATTCTTCTTTAAATTATTTGACTGCACTGCCTATAAATACACTAAAAATAGATAAATCTTTTATTGATAAAATATGCAAGGATAATAAATCTCAATCCATTATAGAGTGCATAATAGAGCTTTCGAAAAAGCTTGATTATAATGTTATAGCGGAAGGTGTAGAGAGCTTAGAGCAAAAGGAATTGCTAAAGAAGATGGGATGCACTTATATTCAAGGATATTATTACAGTAAACCACTTCCTGCATCAATGATTGAAGATATATTTAATGATAAGGAGGCAAGTTATGCTTGATTTTAGTAGAGAAGAAATAAAAACAACTGAGGAATGTATTAAAAATTTAGTATTATTTTGCGATGATTTTGATGAAGCTATAATTTGCAGAAATTTAGATGGAATTATTACAAGCTTTAATAAAGGGGCAGAGAAACTTTATGGATATACTAAAGAAGAAGTAATAGGTAAGGCTATAACAAATTATATACCTAAAGATAGTGAAAAAGAATTCTTTGATGTTTCAAATAAGATTTATGGTGGAAGCAAGGTAGAGAATTATGAAACTTTAAGAATAAAAAAAAATGGTGAGTTTATTACTGTTTCGATTTCTGTTTATCCTATAACTAAGGATGAAGAAATTGTAGGTAGGGTCGCGATTGCGAGAGCTGTTATAGACAAAGAAATATATAGGCTTGCTATTAAAGGTGGAAATTTTGGAGTGTGGGATAGTAATATAAAACAAAATACAATTAACTATTCAAATAGATGTAAAGAAATGCTTGGGTATAATAATAATGAAATAAGCAACAGCGCTAATGAATGGTTAGAAAGAATTCATAAAGAAGACGTTGATTATGTTTTGGATAAAATAAAAAAGCATTATAAAGGCGAGGAATATGTTGCTGAATATCGATTGAAATGTAAAGATGGTAATTATAAATGGGTAAAAGTAAGAGGAAAAGTTATAAAGTATGATTTAGACGGAAACCCTTTGAGGATGACAGGAACTATTTCAGATATCGATGAAGAAATGATAAATAGAAAAAAAAATGAAGAAACTGAAAATAGGTTAAGCTGGCTTTATAATTCACTAAGTGTTGGAGTTGCACATGGGGAGATAATACTTGATAAATTTGGTGATCCAATAGATTATAAATATTTACATATGAATAATTATATGAAGGAAGTTATTGGTATAAAACCTGAGGAATTTTATAAAGAAATTATTCTAAAATTGCTACCAAAAACAGGAAAAAATTGGCTTTATATATTTGGACAGTCTGTGTTAAATGGTAAATCCTTCATTTTTGAGTATTATAATGAAAATATGGATAAATACTTTAAAATAAATATCTATTCCCCAAATTCAATGCAATTTGTACTTCTGGTTACAGATATCACTGAGAATAAGAAAAAGGAAATGGAATTAAATCAAAAATATGATGAATTGCAAGCTGTATATGAAGAATTATCAATTACCGAAGAAGAGCTAAGAGATAATTATAAGGAATTAGAAAAAGCAAATGAAAGTGTAGAAACAGCTAATAAAGCAAAAAGCCAGTTTCTCGCAAACATGAGTCATGAACTTAGGACCCCATTAAATGGAATATTAGGATGCACACAACTACTTAAGCTTAGCAAACTAAGTTACGAACAAAATGAGGATGTATTGATGATAGAGGAATCTTCAAATCATCTATTGGAGCTCATAAATGACATTCTGAATTTATCAAAGATTGAGTCTGGAAAAGTAGAATTAAAATGCAAAAAATTTAATTTTATGGAACAAATGGAATTTGTAATTAAAGATTTAACTCTTTTGGCAAAGGATAAAGATATAGAAATATTGTACTACATAGATCCATTTATAAACAAAGAGTTTATAGGGGACAACTTTAGGTTGAAACAGATACTAAATAACTTAATCAGTAACGCTGTAAAATTTACTGAAAATGGACATATATTTTTTAAGGTTAAGCAAATAAGTAAGAATATAGATGAAACAAAATTGGAATTCAAAGTTGAAGATACAGGAAAAGGAATAAAAGAAGACTTTAAAATTAATATTTTTGATAAATTTGCTCAAGAGGAATCCAACTATACAAAGAATTATGGAGGTACGGGCTTAGGACTTACCATATCGAAAGAACTTGCTCAAATGATGGGTGGAGATATAGTCCTTGAAAGCGAAGCTGGTAAAGGATCTAAGTTTTATTTTACAGCAGTTTTTAAAAACATAACAAATGAGGATTATAATATTAATAATAAAAATTTCCATTCAAATAAAGAAAATATAGAAGATAAAAGAATACTAGTTGTTGAAGACAATGACATAAACCTAAAAATAGCTGCTGCTTTTTTAAAGCAATTAAATTATAAATATGTTTGTGCACATAATGGACAAGAGGCAATTGACTACTTAAAAGAAAATAAAGTAGACATTATATTGATGGATGTTCAAATGCCTATTTTAGATGGATGTGATGCAACAAAATTAATAAGAGATAAAGAAAGTAAAACTGGAGAACATATAATAATTATTGCAATGACTGCATATGCAATGGAAGGTGATAGAAAAAAGTTCATAGATTGCGGAATGGACGATTATATTTCTAAGCCTTTTAATATTGAAACTTTAGGCGAAACACTTGACAAATATTAATTTTTTCTAATATTTTGTATATTTTTGGTACAGGAATATAACAATTGTAGGGGCGGGGTTTAACATTGACAAAATGTATAAAAACAATTATAATTTTGAACAATAATAGGCAAAACTTACAACAATAAAAATAAAGGATAAAATATAAAACATGAAAATAAGAATAGATAAAATGCTTTCAAATGTCGGGCTTGGAGCACGCAGCCAAATTAAAATAGATACTAAACGTGGTTGTGTGCAAATAAATGATGTTGTCGTAAAAGATTACTCAAAAATAATTGATACGGATAAAGATGTAGTTAAATATAAAAATGAAATTATAAAATATGTACAGTTCATTTATCTCATGATGAATAAACCAACAGGAGTAGTGTCAGCAACTGAAGATAATTACGACAAAACTGTTATTGATTTATTAGAAGATAAGGATAAGTTTTATGAACCATTTCCAGTAGGAAGACTAGATAAAGATACAGAAGGATTGCTAATACTTACTAATGATGGCATCCTTAATCATAATTTGTTATCACCTAAAAAGCATGTGGATAAAGTTTATTATGCAGAAGTAGAAGGATTAGTTACAGAAGAGGATGTCGAAGCATTTGCCGAAGGCATATATCTAATAAATGAAGACTATACAACTTTGCCTGCGAAACTTGAAATAATAGAAGCAGGACAGCAATCCAAATGTTATGTAACAATAAGAGAAGGCAAATTTCATCAAGTAAAAAGGATGTTTGTAGCAGTTGGTAAGGAAGTAATTTATTTAAAAAGGATTGCAATGGGTGCAATTAATTTAGACGAAACATTGGAATTAGGCGAGTATAGACATTTGACAGAAGAGGAATTTAAGTTGTTGGAACAATATTCATAAGTCGAAGCAAAGAAGGCGGGCACAAGACCCGCTCAGATTATTTAATATAAATTTTAACTGTTTTTGATTCATCATCCCATGTAACGTCTGCATTTAAGCTTTCTGCGATAAATCTAACAGGTACAATAGTTCTGGAATTTTTAATTTTGGCAGGTACATCAAGATTTACAGGTTTGCCGTTTATGTATCCCACGGTATCGCCAATTTTTAAAGTTACAGTTGTTGAACCCTTAGTTCCTGAAACTGTATTGTTTTCTTTATCCCAACTCAGTTCTGCGCCTAAACATTCAAAAATTTCTCTCATAGGAACTAAAACTCTCGATTTTTCTATTATGGGGTCGGTATCTGTAAAATCAAGCTGGTTATCGTCTACTAATACCTTAATTAATTTACCGTTTTTAATCTCTTCGATGTTTTGGGGCCTTTTTACAAGCCCTATTGCCATTTCTCCTTCTTTATTGAAAGCCATAAGTAAAGCATAACCTTCATTAAAAGGACTGATATTACTTATTTTTAATGAGGATGGTATTATTTCAGCACCGTATTTATTTAACATTACAATTGATTTATCATTACTTGGTGACAGCGCTCTGATAAGTCCTTCTTTCATACATTCCTCAGAATAACGTCCATAGTACCACAGCGGAGTAATTCTTTCTCCAACATTGTTAATTAAGAAGCTAGACCCGTATCCATTTGTATAAGCTTGATTTTCTGAAAGAACGAATGCAACATCTCCAATAAAAGGATCAGCCTCTTTGTACTTTGCAGCTATGACAAAATTGCCAGTTTTATCTATATATCCGTATTTTCCAGAATCATCAATAGCAACTGCAAGGTCGTTATAGAAGTTTTTGTCTGTAAAATTATTTTCATCTGTTTTAAATTTAAAGTCTATAACTGTTTTCCCTGATGTGTCAATATAACCTGCCAATCCGTTTTTAACTACATAAGCAACATTTTCACTAAATGATTTTGCATCTTCATATTCCATGGGAATAATCATCTTTCCTGTTTTATCTATATATCCCCAAAGCTTTGTTTCTTCGCTTTTAACAGGGGCAAGCCCTTCTGAAAAATCTCCTGCATCTGAATATATCTGAGGTATAACTATTTCGCCCTTTTTATTAATGTATCCTTTTTTTTGATCATATCCATCTCCTATTACCGCAAATCCTTCACAAAAACATGAATTAAGTCCGCTTAATTTTCCAAGAGGGATTACTTCATTTCCTTCTTTATCTATATACCCTACAACTTTACCCGGAGGTGCCATAAGCATTCCTGGCTTATAAGTTTCTGAAGGGGGAAGATACTTGTTTACCAGAGCCATACCGTCAGAAAATTTCTGCACGCCATTGTAATCACCTGCTGATATTATTTTTCCGGAAGTATCAAAACTTATGGTTTGTGATAACATATTAAGAGTAAAAATACCTTCGGAAAATTGATTAGGCATTGGTGAAAAACTAGTTACATGATCATTTCCTAAATCGAGCCATGTGATGTCCAATCCCGGAAAGCTTAATCCCTTACTTGCATTCTCTTGATTACTGGCAACTAAAGACTGTCCCTTTATGTATGTCGCTGCAAGTGCAGTATGAGAGCTTAAGATTATACCTGTTATAAGCATTGATATTATCATTGCTTTTAAATAGTTATTGCTTTTAAATTTCATTTTTTCACCTCGTTTAAAATTATTTGTCTTTCACTGGATACCAAACAATATACCACATTTTTGTGTTTATTACAATAAACCTCTCTGTCTGCCTCAAAAAAATTGTCAACATAAATTTTTTTTATATAATTTTAAAAATTTATGTTGACATTTATTCCTTATCAAAATATAATAGTAAAAAATCAATTGCAAACAATTACATATAAATAAATACTGTGATTGAGGAAAGTAACCTTTATGCAGATGCACAGAGAGTCGGAGATGGTGAGAACCGATGATTTAAATTTTGGTGAAGTTCCCTCAGGAGTAGTCGGCTGAACTGTAGTAGGCTTGATCGTTATTCTTACGTTAGTAGAAAGAAATATTAAAACAGCTTATGTTGCGTATTTTTATACTAAGTGGACTGTTATACAGTCAATGAAGGTGGTACCGCGAGTTAACCTCTCGTCCTTTTGATAGGACGAGAGGTTTTATTTTTGTGTATGCCCTAACCCTATTTTTTAGAGTGTTTTTTCTAAAAAATAGCGGTAGGTCAACCGCAATGAGTTCTCAATTTATGTGAGCGATAGCGAGCAAATAAATTGATGAACGAAACTGCGTATCCTAACTCTACTTGACCAACCATGTCGAAGTGTAAAATTATCATAAAAATAAAACAGAAATGAGGAATCGAAAATGTATTGGAATGAAGCAAAAGAATGTATTAGCAGAGAGGATCTACAAGCATTACAATTAGAAAGGCTGCAACAAATGGTAACTAGAATTTATCACAATGTACCATTTTATAGAGATGCCTTTCAAAAATTAGGTATAGTTCCTGAGGATGTAAAAACCTTAGATGATTTATCCAAATTACCATTTACTACAAAACAAGACTTAAGAGATAACTATCCATATGGATTGTTTGCAACACCAATGTCACAGATAGTTAGAGTGCATGCATCAAGCGGAACTACTGGCAAACCAACAGTTGTTGGTTACACAAGAAATGACATAACTACATGGTCAGAAATAGTAGCTCGCTCTATGGCATGTGGAGGTGCTGACAGCAATTCAGTTATACAAATTTCTTACGGATATGGATTATTCACAGGTGGTTTAGGAGCTCACTATGGTGCTGAAAGATTAGGTGCCTCAGTTATTCCTATGTCAGGTGGAAATACAGAAAAACAATTAATGCTTATGAGAGACTTTGGAGCAACAACATTAGCATGCACACCTTCATATGCTATATACTTAGCAGAAGCAATGGGAGACATGGGTATTGACTTAAAAGACATATCTTTGAAAACTGGAATATTTGGAGCAGAACCTTGGTCAGAAAGCATGAGAGCACAAATAGAAAAGAAACTTAATATTAAAGCTTACGACATATATGGTTTGTCAGAAGTAATGGGACCGGGAGTAGCAATGGAATGTGAATGTCAAAATGGAATGCATATATGGGAAGATCATTTTATCCCAGAAATAGTTGATCCAATTACTTTAAAACCACTTCCATATGGAGAAAAAGGCGAACTTGTTTTCACTACAATAACTAAAGAAGGATTGCCACTACTTAGATACAGAACAAAAGATATATCTAGACTTATAGCGGAAAAATGTGAATGCGGCAGAACTCATGTACGTATGGAAAGAGTTTCAGGCAGAACAGATGACATGTTAATCATCAGAGGCGTTAATGTGTTCCCATCACAAGTAGAAAGTGTACTCCTTGAAATTGGTGAAGTTGAACCACATTATCAGTTAATAGTTACTAGAAATGGAAATCTTGATGAATTAGAAATATTAGTAGAGTTGTCAGAACAATCATTTTCTGATAAAATAAGTATATTAGAAGCATTAGAAAAAAGGATTAAGAATAGAATTTATTCAGTACTTGGTATATCAGCTAAAATAAGATTCGTTGAACCAAAAACAATACCAAGAAGTGAAGGCAAAGCAATAAGAGTAATAGATAAAAGAAACATATAATCAATGCAGAATTAAAAGAATCTCTTCGTGTCATTCTGAACGCAGTGAAGAATCTATAGAGATATCAAAAAAATAAAATCCGAGGTGAGTTTATGTTTAAACAAGTATCAATTTTTTTAGAAAATAAAAAGGGCCGTTTAAAAGATGTTTTAAAACTTTTAGCAGATTATAATATTGACATAAGGGCATTAACAATTGCAGAAACAGCAGATTATGGAGTATTAAGATTAATAGTTGATGATGCAGATAAAGCAGTGGAAATTTTAAAAGAAAACAACTTTAGAGTTAATATAACAGATGTATTAGGAGTAGAAATACAAGACGTAAGCGGTTCAATGTATGGATTTGTAAATATGCTTTATCAACATAACATCAATGTAGAATATGCACACACATGCACACCATTAAATGCAGGCAAATCTGCATTCATAGTTAGAGTAGATGAAGATAAAATCAATGAAGCAGAAGAAATAATAAAATCCTGCAAAGATATAAAAATAATAGGCGAACAATAAACAATGCATTAAAAGGGAGGTTATAAATTGAGAATCGGAATGCCAGCATTGGTAGAATATACAAAATTAAATGAATTGGTTGATTTGTGTCAAGAATTAAAATTAAACTTCATAGAGCTTAACATGAATTTACCATACAACTTTATACAAAACATAAGCCCAACAGAGCTCAAGAAAATAACAGAAGAAACAAATATAGAATTCACTATGCACATGCCAGATGAAGCAGATTTAGGTACATTTTACCAAAGCGTAAGAGAAGGTTATGTAAAACTGTTTTCAGATACATTAGACTGGGCATACGAGTCAGGAGTAAAATTATTAAACCTCCATATTATTGAAGGCGCTAAAATGACATTGCCAGATAAAAAGGTATATATTTATGATCAATACTCAGTAGAATATCAAAATAACTTTATTAAATCAATAGAGTCATTGTCACTAAAAGCACATAAATACAACACTATATTATCAATAGAAAATAGTCATAACTTTGGTAAAACATATATACAAAAAGTATTAGACAAAGCAATAACATACAAAAATGTAGAGCTCACATGGGATACAGGACATGATGCAGTGAGCAACTTTACAGATAAAATATATCTGATGAAACATGTAGAGCAAATAGCACACATGCACTTTCATGATGCAAAAGGACAAAAAGATCATCAAGTTCCATACGATGGCGAATTAAATATTAGCGAAATAATAAGATTTGCAAGAGAGCGAAATATAACAATGCTGATAGAAGTAAAAACTTCAGAAGCATTAAGAAAATCCGTTGCAATATTAAGAGAAAAGAAACTGATATAGAAGAAACATGATGCATTAAACTTAAATAAACATATATCTGTCGAAATTCGACTATATGTTTATTTTTTTATTATTTTACTTGCATAAAATGGCAATAGTGATATAATATTTTTATGGTATATTATGTATCTTGATAAACTTGATGGATTTATCAGAAATAAATGGTATATATATCTTTTATGTAATTAATTAATAGTACCTCAAAAAGCATACGATAAATATTTTTTTAAAAAAATACCTACTCTATGCTTATATATACTAATTCGTATAGTGTAATTATAAAAATGGGGTACATATAAAAATTTTATAAAATTTAATTGAAAAAAGGCAAACTTATTGAAAGATAAGGACGCAAAGCTTGAAGTCTAAGGTGAAGTATTAATTTAACTATGATGGTTCGGTTGCATGATTTTTATTTGATATTATATGTTTTATTGTTATGATAAAAATTACATATAGTGTCATGAATAATGACCGGGGGGTTTAATTATGTCAAATTCATACTACAAGCTTTACTCTATTCTAAATAGATACCGCAAATATATTCCTATGCTCATAGACACATGCATAGCAATATTATCTTATGTTGTGCCATTTGCTATAAGTGGAATTCAGCCAATAAAAATAGAAATTTTCAATAATACTTTTCTGATATATACATTCATATACATAGCAACATTTATTGTATTAAAAGTATATAAAAATATGTGGAGATATTCAGGTATAGAGGATTTATACCTATGTCTAATAGCTTCCATATTAGCAAACGTATTATTTTTTGTTATAGCAAAACTCATTGAATTAAACGTTTATTATTATGTATATCCTATAGTGGCTGTTGTATCAAGCTTTTGTACAATAGCAGTAAGAATCGTGTATAGAGCAATATTAATTATAGGAAACAAAGAAGCAAAGAATTCTAAGCAACATACCAATATAATGATAATTGGAGCAGGGCAAGCAACCGCTTCAATATTAAATGAAATTAAATTTAATAACCCTAACAATTATTTAGTAGAATGCATAATAGATGATGATAAAACAAAAATTGGCAGAGATATTAACTCAATACCCGTTGTAGGAGATACTAATCAGATCTGTAAAATGGTAGGTAAATATAATATAGAAGAAATAATAATTTCCATACCGTCAATAGATAAGGAAAATAAAAAAAGGTTATTGGATATATGTGCAAATACAAAATGTAAGCTGAAAATATTGCCGGAAATATACAGCTTGATATCAAATGACGATTATAAAGGGCTAGTAGGAAAAGTAAGAGATGTAGAAGTGGAAGATTTGCTTGGCAGAGAACCAATAGAATTTGATTGCAAAATAACAAAAGAATATATCAAAGACAAGGTAGTATTAGTAACAGGCGGTGGAGGATCAATAGGTTCAGAACTTTGCAGGCAAATATCAACATATCAACCTAAAAAGCTCATCATCCTTGAAATATATGAAAACAATGCCTACAATATACAACAAGAATTAATTAGATTATATGGAAATAAACTGAATTTGGAAGTGGAAATTGCTTCAGTCAGAGATAAAGATAAATTAGAAAAAGTATTTTCAACAAGAAATATAGATATAGTGTTTCATGCTGCAGCTCATAAACATGTGCCATTGATGGAAAAAAATCCAGAAGAAGCAATAAAGAATAATATAATGGGTACATACAACACAGCTGTCATGGCAGATAGATATAAGATAGATAAATTTGTTCTCATATCTACAGACAAAGCGGTAAATCCAACTAATATAATGGGAGCTACAAAAAGAGTATGTGAGATGGTCATACAAGCATTTAATGGACACAGCCATACAGATTACGTAGCAGTTAGGTTTGGCAATGTATTAGGAAGTAATGGTTCAGTAATTCCACTATTTGTAGACCAGATAAAAGAAGGCGGACCAGTTACAGTAACTCATGAAGAAATAACAAGGTATTTCATGACAATACCAGAAGCAGTTCAACTAGTTATGAGAGCAACATCTATAGCAAAAGGCGGAGAAATATTTGTCCTAGATATGGGAGAGCCAGTAAAAATAAAAGATTTGGCATACAACTTGATTAGGCTGTCAGGCTTAGAACCAAATAAAGATATAGAAATAAAGTACACAGGACTTAGGCCAGGAGAAAAACTCTACGAAGAGTTGTTAATAGGCAACACTAACAATCAAGTAAAAACAAGCTTGGATAAAATATTTATAGAAAAACCAACGGAAGTTGATGTCAATGAGCTGTTTGAAAATATTGAGAAACTAGAAAAAGCAGCAAACGATGTTGATACAAAACTTGAAATAGAAATTATAGAACAATTAGTACCTACATATAAGCAGACACCAAATAACAATGCAATAGTAAAAATAGAAAGTGCTGAACAAACAGAACAGTCTGCACAAATAAGCAAGA
>Ga0074193_1000521_pt1 | contig 61957 bp, 48 predicted proteins | sample EPASupsiteHSE605_FD_64523 | JGI IMG/M metagenome (GOLD analysis project Ga0074193, IMG submission 64523) | Bioremediated contaminated groundwater from EPA Superfund site, New Mexico - Sample HSE6-05 | ecosystem: Environmental > Aquatic > Deep subsurface > Groundwater > Contaminated ...
GCTTGATTGAGGATATGGGTTGGTATTCTGTTAATTTTTCGTATGCCAAACCATTGCATTGGGGAGACTATTCGTCTTTTGGTGAAAACCAACCAAAGAACATTCATAAGGATCCTCCTCAAATTGCATTCCCAAAACACTATTTTTGTTCTGAAGAGGATGATCTGAAATTGTCTTGTGGTTACGATTTTAAAACCCTAACACAATGTTATTTGCTGAAGAAAAATTGTCCAGGAACCACAGATAATGAAAAACTGTTTTGTTCAGAGCAGGGTTTTTATAATCCCCTAAATAAGAGTTATTATGGTTTTCACAATGTTTTTGATTTCATGCCAATCAAGAATGAAATAATACGTCTTCCAATCAATCATTTTTGTTTTAAATCAAATCCAAAAATCATTAATGCAACAATTGCACCCCCATTTTTTGCAAAGCAAGTAATTTGCAATTCCCAAAAATCAGCTTATAACGTCACAGTATTTGGCAAAGCTTATTATTGTGATTCTGATTCAAAAGAGATACTATTTGATGAAACAAACCCATTATATTATTCATTTAAGTGCTCTTCTCCCAAAATAATCTGTGAAGGAATTGAATTTGACAAAAAACAAATTCTTCAGCCTCTTAGAGTACCTTTTCCAAGTGATAAAAATGGAGATACTAGCACCACACCAAAGCCAAATCAAGAATCAACAAACCAGAATTTCACCCCAAAAAGAATTCTTTATGGTCTCATCATTGCCATAGTTTTCGTTTCTGTAGTAATAATGGTTATCAAATTCCATGGAAGAGAACCTGAAGAAGAATCTGGAACATTCAATAAATTCTAAAACTCATTTCCAGTTCTATTATAGAATGTTGAGCTCATTTTCTCACCTGATAAATGTGAACTATTGGATACAATTTTAGTTTTCTCACCAGATATTTCCAAAAAGGCACCTGGCAAAACTTTGGCACTTTTAATTATTAATGTCGGATTCTCAGAGTTTGTTCGCAGATTCTCAGAGTTTGTACGCTGATTCACAACACTTTGCTAATAATAATGAGAGTAATCAAAATGAAGAGGAAGAGGATGGATCGGATTTGGATATTGGAGAGCCTGGAGATGATAATTTTCAAAGGTTGTTTTCTCAGCTCAATTCTCACACATCTACATGCAAAGCTTATCTTTTTGATTGGGAAATTGAATCATTAGATTCATTAGGTTTAAAAGTTTTATTTCCTTCATCACTATTGCCACTATCTCTTCAGTTTTCATATGGTTTCTACAAAGAACCTATATTATTTAGATTAATAATCCAATTGTCAGACTCTTTATGGAACTCTAGACCAAAATCTATAGAGATTAGTCATCCTGTGTATGGATCATCATTTATTGGGAAATCCCTAATAACAACTGTTTTATCTAATTTTTTCTCGAAATTATATCAACCTAAGAGTATATACAAATGTGCTTCGAGTGTTATATCACAATCAGGGACCTCAAATGAGTATTTCGCTCAAATCTTGGTTTCTGAAGGATTTGATGCTAAAAAAGTCCACAATGCCCTAGTTATGTTCAATAATAGTATTGAAGATGCTAGATCTTTCTTGCAAACAGGATTAAACGTTAATGAAGTTGAGATACCTATTTCATATCTCGAATGTCCTGTATTATATCTAATTCTTGAAATATGTGAGATATATTTTGATTTACCAGATCATTGCTGTATTTGTAGGCAAAGTCTTGATAATCAAGGCCTTAAACCTGCCAGCTGTTCAAAAGATTTATGTCTTTTTGGTTTGTCCAGTATAGGGGTTGGAAACAAAGTTTTTCTCGAAATTCAAAGAGATCCAATTGCGTGCGATTTGGTTTTCTCTGTTTTTTGTTCAGCAATCAACACCGGTTTTTTGAAACCATTTCCTCCTATGTTTTCAAGTGATGATGCTGCGAACCATCAAAAACTTTTTGGTCTAATAAAAGATTTTCCATCAATGAAAAGCATACTCAGCACATATCATAATGAGAATGAAATGGTAGCTGGCTTAGGATCACAAAAAGCCGAGTTACTGAGGTGGGTTCTTTTATCAAATAGATCTCAGTTCATTTCTATTCCTCAAGATATGTCTCTTAGTAGCAACTTAGGTAAGAATTCATTTCAATTTATGGCTCTAATGTCAACTCCGGAAAAAGAGAAAAAATTCCGAGCTCTACAACAAAAACATGGATCTTTATTCCTATTTCATGGTTCGGCCACTGATAGGTGGTATTCGATATTGCGAAATGGATTGAAAAATGCATCTGGAACTTCCCTTCAAGCAAATGGCGCTGCTTTGGGTGCAGGCATTTATTTTGCTATGGAGGCGCAAACCAGTATGGGATACTCAAGATCAACTGCTAATGCTTATCATAATAGCGTAATATCTAACAAAGATGCCTTTACCATTATTAGTTTGTGTCAGGTTGCTCAAGTGCCGGAGCTAAAAAATCATGGATGGGCACATACACTCACAAATGAAGATGCAGTTATCGTTCGGTTCGTTTTTGTTACACCAACACTTAGTTGGAATGTTATAAGTAATCCACCAACAAAAATCCCTTCTCTTGAGTCTGTTCTTCAATATTATGCTAAACAAGCAACAGTATAGACAATCTAGTTTGGCATTGACCATTATTGAGTAAAATAATACTATTCTATTTCTAAAAAAACTTTATTCTTTATTTTGGCTTTTGCTCGCCTCAAGTGCCTTTCTATTCTGCTTTCTTTTGTCAATCTTTTCCTTTCTCCTTCTCATCTTCGTCATGAATATGGGTTCAATTGGTTTCCCAGCAACTGTAACTATTTCAGGTTTTATAAGTGTCTGAAAACCAGAAACAGAATTAAACTCCGGACCAATTGGATAAGATAATTGAGCTTGGAGTTGTTTTGCATTATGATAAAATTTGGGAACTTCGGTCAATGCATATCTTTCAATAGCTGGATCCATAGTTTGGCTAAGTATGACATTATCATTTCCATAATCTTTCCTTTCTTTAAGACTCTGTTCTATAGCAAGATTTCTCTCTCTTTCAAGTCCTTCTCTTCTTCTTTTAGCGCCTTCTGTTTCTGTAGATCCTGCTCCAGTCCATGACCCCCAACCTTGAACATGTAATTGATCAATAGATGCCATCCCTTTCTCTGATTCTTTTTTGGCTAGTTCTTCTTTTTCTTTCTTGAACTCTTCTTCTAATCCTAAAACATCGGCTAAAACGCTCTCTTGTCCCTCTTTTGCTGCAAACTCGGCATGATCGGTAATTTCTTTAAGCTCCTGTTCTGTAGGCTGTTGGAAAGATGCGCTAACAAACTTCGTCATTTTCTTCTTCTGTTTGGAGAGCCATGGATTGCTCTTAGGAGTTGATGTTTTTGGTGTTTCAGTTTCGACTTTCTTAATGATTTCTTTGTTTTCTTTGGGTTTTGGTGGTTCATCTGATTTCATTGGTTCTTCAGCTTTATTCACTAAAACAGGTGCTGCCTTTATAGTGAGTATTCCGGAAGAAGCTATTTCTTCAGAATTTCCTGTTGACAAAAGTTTTTTCAGCTCTTCTTTCTCTTTATCCTTCTTTTCTTCTGCTTCTTTCATAAATTTCATATCTAAAAGGCTTTTAAGGCCTTTTTCTTTGACAAGAGGGTTTTCAATTGTTTCTTCTTCTTCTTCGCTATTGTCCTCGTTCATTCCCCTCAAAGTAATCTTTTTGGTAAGTTCTTCACCGAGTCTCAACTGGTGATCATAACTATCTTTCACCTCTTTGGTTGCAGCTTGAAGTCCTCTCTGAAGAACCCTTGTAACCCATTGAGATGTGTTCTTGTGTCTTAGTGTAATTCTTTCTTTTGCGCGATCTGCTTCTATTTGTTTCAGCCTCGCTTGAAAAGCTTCCGGATCAACTTCAGCAAGCTCTTCTAGTGGCAAATCAGATAATTCTTTCTTATGGAGCCTTCTAAAAGCCTTTGACTTGATCTTTTTCCACCTTCTCGCTTTGATTTCGTTATAAAACTGCAACTTCCTAAGCTGAGCAAGCTGTTCTACTCTGGCCTTAATCTCGGCTTCTGATAAATTAGCCATTTTTCCATCTTCTAAGTTAAGTTGGCTTTCTCTGGTCAATTTTTCTTCCTTCAAAATGCTGTCTATGGTATTAGAAAGATCGGTTTGGATAGGCTTAAAACCTTCAAATGTTGGATTCTCTTCATTTCCAAAAACAATTTGCCGCTGCCTATTAAGCTCTGCAACTACAGGAGCCCATGAAGAAACATTGTCCTGGATAGCTTCATATGAGGCATGGCGATTTGCACGATCTGAAGCTGCCTGGCTCGTCTCTTGGAGAGCTTCAACCCTCTTCGACGCCAACTTTTTCAAATCACCAAAATCGCTATTTTCATTAATATCATTTATTAAATCATTGATCGATACTTCGTCATTACTCATTGTTAATTCTAGGGAAATAGACCATGACCCAGGTTTACAAACTTTACAAAGAGGCGGTTTATAGGAGTAAAATGACATAATTTTTTATTTACAAAAAAGCGGGTTTTGTTCTCAATTTTGCATAAGCCGTTAAGCGAAAAACTCTATAATGAAAATTTCACACATTTCAGACAACGATTATTATACGATCAGCGATGAATGATATTACTTCAGAGGTTCAGAATGAACAAGAGCAAGGAACTGTGAATAACAATGATTTGATTGATTCTCATGATATATCGCACTCCGGTAATTTAGAGCTTCATGGCCAAGGGGGTGAACTTTTGTCTCCACAGGATGAAATGTCAAAAAACCAGAGTAAGACAGACACACCAACAAAGAGGCATTTTTCATATGCTGAAGACTGCTTAGTTAGGAGGCTTGTAGAAGAACATGGTACTGGGCAATGGGCATTAATTGCCAAACAGCTTGATAACCGCACACCAAGGCAAGTGAGAGATAGGTGGCGGTACTACTTAGATCCACAATTGGTTCACAATGAATGGAAAATCCAGGATGACAAACTTCTAATTTCATTAATTCAAACAATTGGGAAACAATGGTCTCAATTAGTGAAGTTTTTCCCTGGTAGAACTGATGTGAGCCTTAAAAACCACTGGAATAAGCTTCAAAGGAGGGCCAAGAAACTTAACCCCAGTGGAATTCAAATAGACTCTCCTGATCAAGCTGAATTATTGCAAAATCCTGAACAGAATCTTCTTGCTTCTCAATCAATGGGTGCTTCTTGTATTGATACTCAGCAACAACAAGAAATGAAGCAAGATAATGATTCTCTAAACCAAAACTAGGAAAGAATCGGGCTTTGTAATAAATATCCCGTCATTTTTGGGTCTTTGAGTGGAATATGCTTGTGATTTTGCTTTTTTGTATCTCTTCATTGACTTCTTCGGCCTCTTCATTCATTTCCATTGCTTGGAAGAACTCTAATCTCCGCTCTAGAGGATTTATCTTTTTGGCATACTCTATTCCTAGTGTAATGTTCTTGTGTTGGAGGCAAATTTCTGCAATTTCTTCATACTTTAAAGCTATTTTTTTTGATACCATTTCCTTGAGTTCATTCCACATTTCAGAAGATGCATATGCTTTGATTGAAACCAGTGCATATAGTCTCGGAGATATTCCATATATATTCGCAATTTCTTTGGCAACATCGACTCGACGAGACTGAATTGCTCTTGTCACCAACTCCCTTGGTGTGAAAGACGACGCTGCCGCTTTCATCTTAGGATTATCTGCGCATAGAGTGTTAATCTTTATCTGTTTTTTAAGGATTTTTGCCCATATTAATTTGGGACCAATCAGGTTTCTCATTGAATCAAGCTGATCATTATGACTACAAAACTCTTCTGCGTTATACTCATGAAGAAGAAGAATCCGCATTAATTCAAGAGGATCAATTGTTGAAACTTTACATAATGTCTTTGCCTTAATGTATTTCTTAACCACAGCATAATGGTGCAAAGCATCTGGGTATTGAGCTAAAAGTGTTCCGAAATCAAAAGGTTTGTCATCAAATTTGTGGAGAAAAACACTCGTAACTATTGACGATCCATCTTTGAGTGATATTGCAATAGGTAAAGGGTCTTGACCGATATTAATAATAAAATCTGTTCGAATCTTAGGATTTCTAATTCTTTCGGAAAGAGTAATTAATGACTTGGTTGGAATGTGATGTTTTTGGGCCGATTTAGCAACATTGAAATAGTCAACACCAGCAGTTGACTCGAGCTTGGCTATAACCACTGGTAAAGATTTTTCTCCGTGCAATGAAAACATGTAAGAAGCCCAATTTTGGGCGACAGTGGCAGTATTAATATCAAAAAGGCAGCAGGAGCGAAAAGCAAACTCAAATAATGTTAAAGACATCATGAATTCGATTAACAATGATGAAGATAATACTTGCATTGAGTTTGAGGTCGTTGTAAAACCAACAGATGAGCTCCGTAATGTATTCATAAATCTCAAAATCCTAATTGTGGTTATATAACCATTCTTGTTCAGATCGAAAGCATGCATTGCAAAAGAGGCGGATCTGAGAATTAATTCTTGTTGATTTGGATACGGGTTATTTAAGGCTGCTTCAATCATATTTGATACATCATTTGTGAGGGTGCTCTGCATGGATTGAAGTAACTGATAACATTTGATTGATCCTTTGTTATACTTATGGAGAGCCTTAAATAATGTTCTTGTTTGCTGAGTTCGAATAAACTCCATTGTTGATGGGGGTACTAAAGACATACAATACAATCCATCTGCGCAATAAATCCTAATGTGATCATAGTCCTGAACAATAAAAGACACGCCCACAATTGGCAACTCTTTCACAAATCGAGGGATACAATAATAAAAAACTTTAGAATTGGATACTGCGCAAATACTTCTTTCATCAACAAAAGCCACAGATTCAAAAGTACTGGTAATAACCCACTCAGCAAACTCTGATGTGGTAACAGAAAACAAAATGAATTTTTTCAAATCCCAGGCTGCTATAAATGTACCTTTTGGAGAAGCAGTGATATTAGTCGGTGAGAATGGTAATGATCGAATTAATCTGGTTGAAGTTTGAGTTATGGAATAAATGGTATTATCTTTAAAACAAAGAAAGCACTCACTCGCCTTGCTTTTCACAAAAGCCATGCATAAAGGTTCTTTATAAACTTCTAGCATTCGAAATGGTTCATATTTACCCGTTGAACAATCGAACATTGTAATAACATTTCCCTTAAGAAAGGCAATACCATTAAACAAAGGAATTGGATATCTAATAATTGTAGTGTCACCTGATGAATAGAAACGAATATTTTCACCAGTGAGACTATAGAGGGATATATCTCCATAAATACTTACAAATCCAATAATTCCTGATGAACACCAGAAACATGAAGCAACTTCAAAACTACACTGAAGACTCCTGGATATTAGCTTTTGTCCTGTGTTAAGAATTATATCAATGAAATTCGGAGGATTCACTCTTCTACGTAGAAAGGGTCCTCCATGATAACATGGTATATCAGAACTCGGAAAAAATGAAGATATATTGGTTTCATACAATCTATATAAATAATACTGTTTCCCTCCAAACTCTTTCCATTCAGATTGTATCATTTTAAGCTCCATAATATTTTAAAAGTGACGTAACATTCTTTATTGGTGTATGTATTCCCTTATATTGATTAGAAATGCTTTCCTTTCCCCTTTCCCCTTCAAATAAACAATTCTTTCTTCTCCGTGCAAATTTTCAGACCCGCATTTGTTCATTGTCTCTGGAGATATTTGAATGCAATCAATAGGGCATGAAGTTTGAAGTCTTGAACTTGTATTCACGGCATCTCCCCATATATCAAATAATGGTTTGTCATTACCAAGGATACCAGAAATGATAGGACCTCCTGTATTTATTCCAATTGTTAAGTGAATTCCCAAGTGTTGTTCGTTCATCATTACCCATCTTGAACAATCTAATGCAAATCTGACTGCTTCTTTCTCATGATCCCTATCATTAACTTCATTAAATAATCCACCAGCTGCCATGTAGACACCGCCAATAACTTTTATGCGTACCAATGTTTTGTAATCTCGCATCATTTCATCAAATCTGGTAAATATATTATCAAGGAACTCCATAATTTCTGTGTGTGTGTGTTCAGCAGACCATTCGATAAAATTAGCAATACCAATGAAAATTATAGTTCCTCTTTCCTTATTTGAATGCAATTTGGAGCTTCCAGAAAGAAGCTTCATCGCAAAAACAGGAGGAAGAATACTATATAATAATTTTTCAACTTTTGATTTTGCTTCGTGGAATTTTTGTTCTTGTGCCAAAAACGAAGTTCTATCTCGAAGAACAATCGCATATTTTGGTGCTGTTGATTCACTTTTATCATCATTACCGACTTTAATAAGGAAACATGAAACCGGTACAATTTTTTGCCCGTTTACGCGAACATTGAGATTATATTTAATATCATTTCTTTTAAGTGACTCTACTCCTTGCATTAATTGGGTTTTAAAATCTGAATAAGATTGATTTCCAGGGTAACTTGGTCCGGATGATTCAAAAACCTGGTCAATCTCCATTTGAATCAATAAATCTTTCCTATATGATAAGAAATCTATGGCGGCTTTGTTTGCATCTTGTATATAACATGAAGAGTCGATAATTAAAATGGGATTGTTAGATTGTTTGATGATGTACCTGCTTTGATTAATAGTGTTATCACGATCTTTGTTCGAAGATTGGTCAAAATTTGACAGAATATTTGATACAGTGGTATGATATGATGTCGATAGTAGTAATAGTATCGATTTTAAGGATTCAAATTCCTGCATATATGCGATTTCTCGTACAAAAGAGATAATAACAAAAATAATCAGAAAAACAGCAAGGCAATGATTAATATATAGGTAGAGATCATAATGTGAAGAAAAAAGACCTTGATAACCATTATGAAAATCCTCATAGACATAATAACTTAGTTTTGTGATATTCTTAAAAGATAAATTTAAAATCGAGTAAAAGTCATTATTAATTGCATAATTGCCTTGAATAAAACTATATACTGATTGATTGAACAGAGAGAATAAAGTACCTAACTCTGTTAGATTTCCCAAAATATTGAAAAAATATGATTCAAATGATGTGGTCAGATATTGACTGGGCTTGATCATCTCAGAAACATTATTGAGTATTTGATAAATATTCTCAGCATGTACTGATGATGTGTTAAAATATAAACTCTGATTAATTGCTAAAAGAGCACATTCTTCTGTAATAACAGCTAATTTTCCAGATGCTATACATATTGATGTGGCAATTCTCTCGAGCTCTATAACAGCATTCGTCACTGTTTGAGATGGGAAATTCATAAAAAAACGGAAAAAAGAAAAGAGAACAACAAATAATAATGAATATAGCATGAATGAAGACATGTTTCTTGGATGCCACTGTGAATATTTATCTAAAACACCAATCGATGGTGAGGGAGTGGGGAAAAGTATTTTTGAATCATTTATAAGATTTTCATCCAAATCATTTGCCCCAAATAAAATAGCTTCATCATTTGAAGGATTTCTGATTTGGCTAAAATGGGTGCTATGATTATTCTGCATATCAAACCTAGATTCTTCAATTGATTTATCATCGATATCTAAAAATACATTCCAAAAATAACTTCTTTCAACCCTTCTTCTGTGATATGAATAGAAATATATGATAATCATTAACACTATTATAATAATTATCATTATATGTGATATTATCAGAAATTTTGACTCGTGTAGTGCAGATTGTTCTATTGTTAGATCTCGAATTGAGTTTTGAAGACCTACCATTGATGGAAGGGATGATAGGTAATGATCTGTATATTCAAGCAAATATGATAACGAATTACTATCGCAGGAAGCACTTGGAAAACTATCAGAAAGAATGGCAATATGTACTAATAAAAAATTCAATGTGATATTATATTTTTCGTTAACAGTTAATTGGGACCACATTGGGTATAAGTTGCTGTTTTCCGTTGTTAAGGACTCTTGCAAAATTGATATATTCCTTGATAGTAATTCAATAATCTTAATTACGCTATCCTGTGATGGATTAAAAGGAGAAAAATAGCTATTGTTAAAACTATCCATGATACTACTTGATGATAAATTACATTTATCAATAATTGAGTTAGAAAACAAATATGAATATGTTGTAGGGGCAAAAACTAATCTAGCTATCCGAAGATTAATAAAAAATGTCTCTTCATTTGAGATATACGAAACAAATGATGGATCAAATATATACAACACCAAAAAAAGGCAAAACAAAAAGAAAATAGATATCCAAAAAATACTCCAAAAACTTGATGATGACTTTAACCTTTTCAGGGCTTCATGGGCATTGCTTTTGTTGGGACTATAAATATCACTCATTGTAGAAATGCTTCCACCTTGACGGGATGTTCTCATTCCAATTCCTTGATTGCCCACTGATGAAGTAAAAAGGTTGGCATGTGACCTATTTGCATCAAATCGGGATTTCCATATATGTGATAATTCTGAATGCCCCCTATAATGCCGATAGTACTGGCCAACTTTGTAAGATATTTTTGTAGAATTAGGCGATTGAAGAATAATCTGTGATACAAGATTTTCATAATCAAAACAATTTCTGCTGTATGCATAAACAATATCAGAGAAGTGTTTGGGACTATTGCATGATATTTTATCTATTAATACTAACAAAATTCTTCGGATCGAGGAAACTTTTTCATTCAAAATATCAAGAAATGGATTAAGATCTTCTTCTTTTCCACTTATTGTTAATGCTTCGTATTGTAAATCACATACAAGCTGAATAGTAGAAAAAGGTACTTCGTTTCTCTGGAGACTCAAAATAGAAATGCAGTGGTTTGCAGTAACAGACTGTGTCATCATTAACACTCGAAATGCTTCGATTTGAATATCAACATTAGATGATCGAGCCGCTAAAAAAGCTGCAACTTTGGAAGCTCGTACTAAATTCTTTAGGCACATATTCCTCAAAAAATAAATGGATCTTGTATTATCTACATCTATTTGAGCACCAGAAAACTGTTGGTCAAGATCATCGAGCTCGGTTTCTTTATCTTCATCAGATATGGACAAAATATTAGATAATGAAAGTGGCATTCTTGCTCCCCAATTTGTGGCCCATCCTGCAAAAAAAACAGAAAAAAATAACATAACCAATTGCAAATAGAAAAACATATCAGAATAAAGATGGGGCCACACACTGAAAACTAACTGATTTGCATTTAAAATGAAAGATACAGAAAATAAATAAAGCATAAAAAAAGCTGATATATGGTTGAAGAAAATAATTCTCATGTTGTAAATCAAATATATCAATGAAAACAATGTTGTTATGGTAAATATTATTATCCGATTATCTCCAACATTTGAATTAGAAATATCCCAAAACTGTTGAATAAATAATGGAATCAATAAATAGAAGAAAAAATTCCATGAGTTCCATGAGAAAAATGGATCGTTAGATATATAAATAGTCCTTGATTGGAAAATGGTTAGGAATAATAGTAATACTAAATATCCTGTAACATTCAAAACCGAAATTATTAAGTTAACAATCAGTATTTCATCTCGTATGTAGTAATATATGCATTTTTGTAGTGATGTACATGACCAAAAAAACATTATTGGTGTGAGAAACTCCAATGAGAATCTTAATAGTAACGATGGAAATGATTTAAATATCAAACCTTTCTTTATATTCATAACTATGAAGCAAATAATGACAATAATTGTCATTATAGCAAATAAAACTTTTTGTAATGACCTAAGAGGCACTATTTCGCAGTAAATGATAAAATTGGAAAAATCCTTAATTGAAGCAAAAATGGAAATATGATCCAGATCTCGAATCCGAGGCAAACTCCAATACAAAGGCAAGGTTTGCATCAGAATTAAAAAAATCTTCAAATACTGTAAAAAAACAGGAAGTTGCGGAGAATTGTTATAATAATGACCTACGTGGTAAAAAAATGGCCATTGCATCAGTTCTTTCTTCACCAATCGCATCTTCTAAAATCAAATTATGATAAGGGCTATTTATTCTGAACTAGGGTAATCAGTGACTCGCACCCTAGTATAACATTGTCATTATACTCGGGGTTATTGATATCAGCGTCCTCGCTGCGGATATCAAGATACATATGAGCGAAGTCAATGAATTTGACTCTGAGTTCGCAATTGTTCAAGTCGGCATCACCGTCATATATTAGCAAGAGGGAACTTGCATATACCCTAAATCCAGGGAAAATCTCCAATGTTTTGGAGAATGAACTGCGGAATGCTTGAACCTGCTGTATAAACTGGTTTCTTAGCCATTCAGTTGGGAGAAAACTTAAAAGACATTCCTTTAAATCCTCTTTTGAGAAGTTCAATGCATCTTTCCGGTTCCATGCTTGATAAGTCTTGCCGTTTTTTCGCGTTTTCCCGTCTATTAGCCGCACTCCTAGTGTGAAAGATGTAGTACTCTTGGTTTTCTCAATCTGTCCCTCGATTTTCTCCTTGCTTGCACTCAAATCATAATGCCTTGTGCCCACTTTCAAATCCATTATTGAAGGGCTGCTGAATCCACTAGTCAGGTTCTCAATGACAATATATTCCTTCCCGTCAATTACATGATTTCCATAATAATGAGGCAAATACTCAGCAAGCGGAGTACGCTCCAACTCTGGATACGCAAACCCTTCACGGTGATTAACAATTTTCGCAATACCTCTCTTCCCTCCAGGATTAATAATGCATTCAAGAATGGAACCGTGTCCACCACCTTGAGATGACAACCCTCCCACCAACTCAACAGCTAACGACATAAACTTAAGTAAAGTGAAATAAACAGTAACGATAGATTGAAACTAACATTTTATCAAAATTCTGAACAACAAATCTAAACTCACAAAAATTGAAATTAGTTTAACTTCAATTTCTGATAGAGGCACGTTAGTTTATGCGTTTTAAAAAGTTGGTGGTACGTTATTCATTTTTCGAATGGGAAAAGTTGTTGACGGACCTCCAAATAATACTCCTCAATCAAAGGAAGAATGGGGTGATTACGAAAGACCCGGTGATATCAAGAACATGAACTGCCATGATTGTTTTTGCGCATTGATCTTTCTTGCATTATTAGCATGTTTTATTGGAATCCTTGTTTTAGGTATGAACAAGGGAAGGTTTTGGGCTGTTTATAGATCTTGGGACTCTCAAGGACAGTATTGTGGTATTGATAACACCCAGATTGGATTAAATGCCACCACTATTACTCTTAAGAATTATGTTGATTATCCTTATCTTTTCTTTAGCGCGCATAATGTTTCTAATCAATTTTGTGTCAAAGTATGTCCATCAAATGGATCACTTGCTGAGGCTTATACTGAATTATGCAGCGATGATGATAAAATTTGTCCATTAGGAGAGACTAATAAGAGTCTTTGCTCATGTCCTTACAAATCCAATAACATATTGAATCGCTGTGTGCCAGATACTTCAGGAATAGATCTTGTGAATATGGGAAACTTTGTATCTGGATTTAACACTATGATGGCTAGTATTGGACCTTTAGATACTGCTATGTCCTCAATTATTGATCTCTGGTTACCAATTGTTATTTGTTCAGTTTTATCTCTTGCTGTTGCTTTTGTTTGGGTATTCCTTCTTAGGTTTATTACCTCTTTGATCGTTTATTTAGTTGTTCTTCTTGTTCCAGTTATTCTAATCGGAGCTGGTTTTTACCTATTTATGTCTGGATCATCATCTTATTCAATGAGTTCCCTTCAATCTCAGGCATCAAACAATTTAACATCAACATCAAAGATCTTTGCTTACATCATTTGGGGTATTGCATTCATTGTTATACTTATCATCCTCTTCTTATTTAGAAAGCTTAGACAAGCTGTTCAAATGATTAAGATTTCTGCAAAGGCTCTTGGTGCTAACATTATGATTCTTTTCGTTCCTCTCCTTACTTTAATTTTAGTCGTTCTCTATTGGGGTGGTATTCTTGTTAGCTCTGTATTGAACTATACTGCATGTGAATTTGTTGAACAAGGAGGTAAAATCGTTTTTAATTTCAACAAGACACAACAGTATCTTCTTTTATACAACCTTGTTTATCTTGTTTTCATCTCATTATTCATTTCATTTGTCAACTATTATTCAATGTCAACACCAATTGTTTCATGGTATTTCTCTGGTCAAGCAATGTTTGGATGCGGCACAGGATGTTTCAGAGGTTTCATTCTTGCCCATACAAAGTCTCTCGGTACAATCACAGTTTCTGCTTTGATTATGACTCCAATTTATCTCATGATTATTTTCATGGAGTATCTTGATCAAAAAGCCAAGAAGGAGAATATCCCACAATTTGTTCAATTCATTATTAAGTGTTTCAAGTGTTGCCTTTGGTGTTTCGCCAAAATCTTCAAGTATATTAATAAGTCTCTTTTGACCGCAAGCCAGATTTTCAACAAGGGTTGGTGGTCATCAGCTCAAATTGTATCCGAGGTCGTCCTTTCTGATGCAATTTTGACATTAATTCTCAATGGTGTCTCATTCTTCATTATTTTCCTCTCCAAGGTAGTAGTAAGTGGTGCTTGTACTTTCATCTTCTTCTATTATGTTGGCAGAATTGGTACAACTGGATGGCTCATTCCTTCATGTGTTGTCTTCCTTCTTAGCTACCTTATTTCTTCCTTCATATTATCTGCTTTTGATAACGTTATTGATATTGTTTTCGTTTGTTTCCAGAGTGAAAACTCCATCCCCGGATACAGTGCTGGAGATTCAACAAGAGATATTAAGGATACAATTGAAGAGATGAAACTATCCGCCATGGCTGATGATCCAAGAGTTGCAGCTGTTAAGAACTAAAGTGTGGAAATCAATAAATAGTAATTTGATCACCGTTTATTACTTTTTCTCTAAGCAACTCTTGCATAAGAACAACTGAAGCCTTGGGTTGAATTCTGCTTCCAATGATCCACATTCTTCGCAAGGATTGATGGTTTTGGTTTTATTTGAACCTTTGTTTGATTCCATATTTCCTACTCTGATCATCAAACTTTGGACAATTTGTGTCAATTGCTTAATTTGTTGTTGTAATTCAACTATTGTTTGTTGGTTGTTGTCATTTGTTTGGTTTGTAACAGGATTCTTGGAATCATCTTTCTTCGGAGATAAATACTTGGATGTTAAGACCTCGATTGGTTCCAATTCGCCTTTTTCGATCTTTGTTGATAGTTCTTCTAAGTTCCTATCAAGAGCCACATTGGCAGCAGTCTTACCACTGTCATTCATTAAGTTGGAGTCAGCAATGACATGAAGTAATATCTGACACATATCCCAATCATTTTGGCGAGCAGCAATATGAAGAGGTGAGTTGCCATGAGCAGAAAGCTGACTTGCATTTGCTGGCTGGTGATCAGAATCGTCAAGAACTGGAGAATTTGAATCAATGACATCTCCACCAGACGTGTACTGAATTGGAGGCAAATCTTGTGTCAACAAAATGGCCTGAGCATGCCTCTTATTAGTTACTGCAACATGTAATGCTGTAGTGTATCTCCCCTCAGGAACTGCGAAAGGCTCAACAATGGGCATATCAATATTCTCTTGAATAAACTCGTATTTCAATAATTGTTGAAGGCACTTAAAATCACCAATGCAAGCAGCATAGTGTATCGGGGCCCATCCATTTACACGAACACTCAAGTCTGGACGCTTGTGTATCAAAAAATACTCCAATATTTCGATTTGCTCACATAAAATTGACAAAATTAATGGCGTTGGATCTTGAATCACCGAAAAAGGGCACTTTTTGGAATTGTTGACAATTTTTACTTCACCAACCAATCGCAGCGGTCTACTAACATCAGATGACCCCAAACAGCACTTCTTCAAGGAATCTAAATCACCTTCAACGATACAACTGACAACTTTGTTTTCGAATTCCAAAGCAGCCATCAAATTTTTAACAAGTTCCACTTTTTTAACAAATCACGATTAAATAAATATGTTTATTTAATCAACCTTATTTATCCCTTTGCTGGTAATGCGCCAATCTTCAATAGCTAGTTAGGGATTTTTCCTGTGGAGTAAAGTTTCTTGAACCAGCATATTTTTGGAAAAACGTTCAAAATTGGATGAAAGCGCTCTAATTATTTGGTATGAGCTCAAATTGGAAAATAATGTGAGGATTTGGATGAATAGCAACTATTTATAAAATGAACCTACTAAAATTTATGACTTTACTTTCATCATTTTTCGCCCAGAAATTCTCTCGATTTGATAAAGAAAATACTTGGATCCATCCTTTTGCTTCATATACCTTAAAAGTGAACAATAGACAAGGCCAGTGGCTCTGCTAACCAGCACTTTGTGGCGGGCACAATCCAGTTAAAATTTTCCCCTTTAGGGGTATTAAATGACAAGGGGACCCGAGATGAGTGCAAGCGAGATCAATCGAATCCTAAAGGAAGAATTGGGTGAAAATCCATATGGATTTTCTAATGAGATGAGCGTAGCTTTATTATCAGTTTTTCGCACATATTGTCACAGTGTTGTCAAGTATTCACATAATTTTTCGAAAACTCAAAGCAGAAACGTAATAAGCGAGATCGATGTAATAGAAGCAATCAATTTAATAAATCCAGATAACCATGAAGTGCGCAATATCCCTCAGCAGCCATCTGAAATTCACCAAACACGGGCGGAAATTGCAGAGAAGTTCAAGGAGAACCTACCATAAAATATATCGTTAATGTTTTTTCTTGTTTCTCTCGCATATTCTCGAGTATTTTTAGAAGAACACTTTAGTTCAGGGTGGGAGGAGCGATGGAAGCGCCCCGATATAATTAAAAAGGGTCTTTTGCTTGGCAGATTCAGGTTATCATCAGGCAATTTCTTCGGGGACGAACAGAGGCAGCGCGGGCTTGAAACACTTGATTCTCGAAGGAATTACTTGTTTTATTCTAATTTCTCAAAGCCATTTGATTCAAGAAATGGTGACTTGATTATCCAATATTCTGTTCGGCTTGATATGTATGTTGATTGTGCTGGAGAGTACATCAAATTGTTCGGATCGCCATCAAGTCCAACCTCTTTTTCTAATGAAACATTCTATTCCATTATGTTTGGTCCTGATGTATGTGGAGCTACTCTTCACCAAACGAAGGTTATTATTGGATACAATGGAACCTATTACCCACTGAAAAAAAGGATTAATTGTTATAAGGATCATATGACACACTGTTATACCCTCATTATAAGGCGCAATAACACTGTTGCTGTGAAGATCGATGGTGATACTGTGGTTGAAGGACCAATAGCAGAACTCTTTGATGTTCCATTAACAAATACAATTCCGGATCCAAAATCCCAAAAGCCAATTAATTGGGATGATATAGAGTATATTGTTGACCCAGAAGATAGAAAACCGAGTGACTGGATAGATGAGCAGTTTATTGAAGACCCAGATGCATTCATGCCACCATCGTGGGATGATTCCGTTCCTTGGGCGCCCCCAATGATTAAAAACCCAGATTACATTGGTGAGTGGAAACCAAGATATATACCAAATCCTAACTTTAAGGGGCATTGGATGCCAGAGTATATTGAAACGCAGCCCACCCCAGACCCTGAGTTCGGACACTTCCCATCATTGACATTTCTTGGTATTGACCTTTTCCAAAGTTGTCCTGGCTCAATTCTCTCGAATTTCCTTGTTACAGATGATGAAGAATATGCCAACCAAGTATTGAAAGACACTTTCCTAGATATTAGAAAAACTGAAATCAAAAACTTTGATCAGTTATCTGATAGAATGCACAAAGAAAAGGACTTGGAAACTAAGAGAGCCTCCAAAGATATTGATTATATGAGAAAAATTGATGCTATGAGTAGCGACTCGAATGATGCAGATCAGCCAGTGGATAGTTACAAGAAAGAAAAAAGCAAGTTAAAGGCTAAACAGAAGAAGCTCAAGAAGAAGGAAACTACCGAATTCGATATACTCTAAAAGACCTTTTCGTGTGTCTAGTTTAATCGTTTTGTAAATTGTCCATGCTCATTGACACTACTCCTACCAAAGAAAACTCACCTGATGTACCTATGCTTTTCTGGAAAATGCTGAGTGCTGACGATAAAAAGGAGTATTTATTGCTTAAAGAAAGTTTTCAAAACCCAAATCAGAAAGAAAGACATCATTCCTCTATTCAGAATGATTTGCGTCTTGTTGTTAATTTCATTGAGCGTAGAAAGGATTTACAAGAACCTAGAAGTATTGTTTCTGGTATTTGTTTCACTGGCTCATATATATGCGTAAATACCAGTCAATTAAAATGCTTACTAGGGAGGTGTAAATCCAGCATTAACAATTTATTCCAACAACTAGGATATGTATCGGGTAAAACGAAAGTTAGACAGTATATTCTCACTGTTTTGCCTTTACTTCATAGGGACCCTAGTTTACTCAGACAATGGACAATGAGATGCGCCGAGCCTAACACCAGGCCCATTAGCATTATCCCATTGCCTAATATATTAGATAAAAGAAATTCTTCGACTTCATCAAGTCGCAATCATTTGCCACTCCCAATACTAGGTTCTAGTCTTCATTCCCCTCCCAGGCAGCAGGTCCAGCCTGATAATGTTGGATTTAATTCCCCCATGTCATTACCGAAGATGACTGAAATAGATACTAATTTTGATGATAATTTGTTTATGAATGATTGCTTAGGGGATTTGTGCTTCCCATCCACAGTTCCTCGTCCAATGTCAACTCCAAACTTCGGATTTGAGTATGACGACCCAAATAGAGCAGTTAACAATCAGAATAGATTTGGAATTATGATGAACGAAGACGATTTGAAACATAGTGAGCCTGTAGAATGGTATTCTGTATATGATAAGTATGAATAAAGTTGACTTTTTATATTATCAGCTATTTTGGAACAACATAATCTCTTGTTGGTCTCCTGAATGTCGGAGATGTGAACCATTTTTCGGGTGTGTATGGTATCAAAGTCTTTTTTCGGTATGCCCTTCGATTAACTAGCTCGGAAATGATTTCAGGAGGAATCTGTGGAGATAAAAGCAAAGCCATTTCTTGTGATGATATGAATAAGTCATCGGAAAAGTTAATGTCGCCAAAAAAGAATGGGTAGTTCTCTATCATGATTCTAACAACTTTGATTTGTTGGGGGTTCTCATCAATGATTGTATCATGTGTTTGTTCGCGCGCTGCTAAAATATTTGGTGCAAAACAAATCGCTAAATTTTGAGCATTCATTCTGTTGGAACTCTGATTTTCTTGAATCTCATGGAGATAACACATAAGATATGCTAAAGTATTCAATCTTGCAGGACATAATTGATGACATGCCTTTTTGATTCTTTCTGGTATAATACTCTCATCAGGAATTGTTGCAAAAGCAACTAATAAATCATAATAATCATAAGTCATTAGAGGATCTGTTTTTGCTTGTGTCCTAAAATAGTTCTTTAAAACACATGCGAGGGCTATCGGGTCTTTGTACTGAGACCAATCTTTTAAAGGCCCTTTATCAAGCTCCTCTGTGATCTTTTGTACCCGAGTCTGACTACTACTGAGTCTAAAAATTCCCTCAACATTAATCGCTTCAATTTGACGGAGCCTATCAATAAGGTCCTTCACAATGAAAGGGACTTTCCCGAAAAAATCAACAATGGGACGAGAAAAAAAGCCTGCGCTCATATTAATACGGTTGAATAATCGTACTAGTTTACTTCTTACCCTTCTTCTTGACATGAGTCTTTTCGGTCTCTTCGTGGTTTTCGGAAGAAGCGGCAGCTCCAGCAATCTTAAAAACAGCGGTTCCTTGACTTGCTCTGCTGATTTGCTCGATCATTGATTCGTACTTACCAGGAGAAATCAACATGTTGAGATATGCATTTTGTGGACCAAATTCTTCACGTGTTACATTTCCCATATTGTAACAAATGCCAACACATTGACCAAGCTTATCATTTGGAATAATCATTTGTCCTTCAATGGATGTTTCGGTTAACCTTATCAATGTCTGAAGTTTTGGTATCATTGAACGTACATTGTGTTCTGCATCGATTTCTGGATCAATATTGTATTTAATATCTTTGATTGCATTCTCAATCCTGACAATTGGATGTGGCACGCGTGTACTTGAATCGACAAAGTTGTCATGAAGAAAATTGATCACTTCAATCCTCCTTTGTTCAACAACCTCTCTTTTCTCTTGAGCTGTTAAGCTGTATTTACCTGTTTTAAGAATTATATCCAATAATTCATTTCCACGTGCACCAAGTTTAACAATGTCAGCATCGCTTGCAACTTCACCTTTAGAAGAGTTTGCATATATTGTATCATCCAATAAAGCATCTTTTAGTGAACATTTACCATCACGAAACTTGGTTACCATTCCTGGTTTAGCAAGAATTTCAACTTTGACGCCGTTCTTCTGATACTTAACTAATTGAACATTAGTTGAAGACATTAAATGAAGTGAACAGATAAAAGTGACAGAGTGGGTTATTTTACATAATCGGCAGATAAATTATTTGTTTTATTTGATGAACAGGGGTTTCGTCCAAAGCAATGAGCAAAAAAATATGGATATATCAAGCCCTTTTAATTTTTTCAATAATACTTGAGAAGTTATTATGGTGACTGATGAAAGCTTATGAATGAACATATTGTACAATTTTCTATTGTAGCAACACTCGACGAGATTGCGATTGGTATTAGTGATGAACATTTAGAGAATGCGTGATCTCCAAGAAATGTAATACTAGATCGAATGTTGATTGATTATAATGATGAGCAATATTTTCAATACTTAGATGATCTCATCTCATAATTTTAATTATCAAGCAATAGGATAATGGCTTCATATTCTTGATAGTGAAATCAAATTATAATTGCTGTTTTGAGCATATCACCCGATTTGCTTTCTTTGTTTCGAGGATATTTTATCAAGAAATATATAATAATGACAATGACTGTTATCGATAATACTCCAATTAATATATAAAAATAAATTGATGATTCTGTTTGTGGATTTGCGATTTCAGTATTATCAAGACCAAGTCTGATCACTGGTCGTCCACCAAAGAGTTTATCTTTATATGTTTTTGTAACAAAAACATTTGTAACAGTTGGTAATTGAACATTTTGTGCAATATTTCTATCTCCTTCGAAAATAAAACTGCACAAATTATTGCATCCTTCAAATGTATTGGATTTCAATGTTACTTTGATGGAGAATATCGATACTGTTGATAGATAATTACAGAATTTAAATGCGTAATTCCCTATTGATGTCACACTTGATGGTATTGTGATTGATTCTAAGGATGAACAATATGAGAACGCTTCATTTCCTATTGTTAAAACACTTGAGGGAATGTTAATTGATGATAAAGAGGTACAGTTAGAGAATGCAGAATTACTAATTGATATAACGCCTGATGGAATGCTGATAGATGTTATGCTTAAACATCCAAAGAATACAAAATTTCCGATTGATGTAACACTAGAAGGAAGATTAATAAATTTTAATGATGTGCATTCAAAAAATAAACAATCTCCAATTATAGTTACACTGGAAGGGAGACTAATGTATTTTAATGATTTGCATTCTCTGAATGATGAATCTCCAATTGATATTACACTTGATGGAATAATAACTGATGTTAAAGATGAGCATCCTTTGAATGCAGAATCACCAATTGATATCACGCAAGATGGAATGTTAATTGATGTTAGCGATGAACATCCATAAAATGTAGAAGACTCAATTGATGTCACACCAGATGGAATGTTGATAGATGTTAATGATGAGCATCCTTTGAATGCAGAATCACCAATTGATGTCACACTAGATGGAATGTTAATTGATTTTAACGAGGTACAGCTAGAGAATGCCGAATATCCAATTGATGTAACATTTGATAGATGTTAATGATGAGCATCCTTTGAATGCAGAATCACCAATTGATGTCACACTAGATGGAATGTTAATTGATTTTAACGAGGTACAGCTAGAGAATGCCGAATATCCAATTGATGTAACATTAGATGGAATGTCGATGGATGTTAATGATGAACATCCTTTGAATGTAGATGATTCAATTGATGTCACACCAGATGGAATGTCGATGGATGTTAATGATGAACATCCTTCGAATGTAGAATATTTAATTGATGTCACAGTAGATGGAATGTTAATTGATGTTAAAGATGAACATCCTTTGAATGTATATGATTCAATTGATGTAACATTTGATGGAATGTCGATGGATGTTAATGATGAACATCCTTCGAATGTAGAATATTTAATTGATGTCACACCAGATGGAATGTTGATAGATGTTAATGATGAGCATCCTTTGAATGCAGAATCACCAATTGATGTAACATTTGATGGAATGTCGATGGATGTTAATGATGAACATCCTTCGAATGTAGAATATTCAATTGATGTCACACCAGATGGAATATTGGTAGATGTTAATGATGAACATCCAGAGAATGCATATCTTCCAATTGATGTAACATTAGATGGAATGTTGATGGATGCTAATGATGAACATCCAGAGAATGCATATCTTCCAATTGATGTAACACTAAATGAAATATTGATTGATGTTAATGATGAACATCCTTCGAATGCTGAATCACCAATTGATTTGATATGAAACTCAGTATTGCTTAGAATAAATGACTTCTGAAGAATAATAACAGTGGGTGATCCATTGTACCCAGTAACACCAAGATTGTTGTTATTATCTAAAAGAGTATAGTTTAGTCCTTCAAACATGAATGTATCACCAACAGTAAATGATATACAAGATATAATAAGATACCAAACAAGCATTTAAATGACAAAAATAGAAATTCAATAGTGTGTCTGGTGTTTGTTGACAAAATTTATATAAAATTCAGAATCAAACGTTTCACTCAATAATTGGTTGGATGTTAAAGCCTAATTTTAATCAATATTTGCTTTGATCAACATTGATCGGCAAAAATTCCAACAAATCAACAATTAGCATTTGTTTTGGGATGTAGAAGAACTGTATAGATTCAAACTATTATCAGAAAAACATTCATGAGAATGATTGAATATATTAATACTAGATCATTTAGAAGTAACCATTTTTAAGAATTTTCGAATAAGATGAGTTTCTCATTTGTAATTTGAGTTTAATGATACGTATTCAGAGAATGATGAATATCCAAATGAAGCTACACTTGATGAGGTGCATCCTGAGAATGCATATTCTTCAATTGATGCGATACTACATGGGAGATAGGTCAGAGTTATTGGGCATTCTTTGATTTATTCAGATAGATCAATCAGACGATATAACCACCATACTTAACAAGACATTTTTCAATCAATCATATAAATGGATTGATTTCTTTAGTTCCTCAATCATTGGAAGCTTAACAAAATATGATTTATCTAGATAATTACACTCGATCATAGAAAATATGGTCATTTATAGATCACAATAGTGTTTGATCGCTTCAAAAAACACTTTTTGTGTGACTGATTCATTTATCAAATGGATTAGAATGTTTATTCTACGAATTAAACTTCTATATTCAAATTATGGATAGATTGATGAAATAACAATTCCAGATGTGGGTGATTGCTACACCATTATCCAAGAATAAAACACATAGCTCCATAGAAAAAAAAGAACTTAATGATACTATCTTCGTTCACTTGACTACAAAAAATTCGAATAGAATGATATTGAAACAGTAAATCGACTCTCTATTGATGGTTTTCGCTGAAGAAACTCTGCAAATATTACTTAAAATTCAAGCTTCCTAAATTTTATGCGTGTTTTTCGATTCTTATTATAGGAATGTCAATTTGGAGACAATTCGTTTGATTTTTGGGGCTAATAATTTCTATAAATTAAACCCTTGATTTTATTAATTTATCCCCACCACCCTAATATAATTCATAAAATACCTCAGTGTAAATGGTTTCAAATATGATTATGATTGAGTTTCTTCCTTGGGAAAAGATAATTTTGTTTCTTCAGTAATTTACATTGTAAATTATTAGACCAGTGTTGTTTTTTGGTCTCCATTCTGGTCAAAAAAATAGATTTTTCCATCCTATTATGGCTAATAATTACAGGAAGAGGAACCTGGATAATATATATGATACTGATATTGACCAATTTAAATTATTAATCAATTTGATTTCTCTTTTATGATAGCATTTTATCAGAATCATATTGGTAAGTTGAAATCATAAATAATTTTGGGTAACAAGATATTATAATTTTATTGATTCTTGTCACGATATCTGATAAATGTTGAAATTTCCGATGATTGTTAGATTTTTATCCCTTTACTGATTCATAAGTGTGAAAATTTGGTAAATCAAAATATACAAAACATGGAAGAAAACATTTTTTACTTGAGTGTAATTAGAAACGTTGAAAATTGAATTCTAATCATTGAATTGGTTTATTTCAAACTGAGGCAATCAGTATTCATTTTTGATATAAAAAGGGAGGGTTTAAAATTGATCACTTTGGATGAAAGAAAACATAATAAGTGATCAAGGTTTTAATATAAAGACCCATGATGATGAACAGGGGGTGTCCATATCGTTATTAAGAATTCTAGGAATAGTTCCTTATTTTCTATTCCTGTTTTTTATTTATTGGGTCTTAATTGTGAGAAAGAACCCAATTATTAAAAAGTTTGGGGAAAAAAAGTTTTCTGGTGAGAATTATTTTTGGATTTGGGGGAATATTACTACAAAAGTCGAAAAAAGGCCAATGTCATCCCTAGGGTTCAATGAAACATATGAATATATACTGAATTCATTGATATTCATTCTGAATGATTACAAAGGGGAACACAACATCACTGTTCTGGAACAAAATGAAGCCCCCTTATGGAGTGAATTTGCTTCAATTAATCAAAATATGAGGGATTGTAGAAAAATTTTGTTTTATTATGGGGAGAAGAACTCAACAATTAACCCTCTAATGATTAGTGCACATATTGATAGCAAAAACACTGGTCAGGGAGCCTATGATGATGCAGCTGGAATAGCAGCAATGTTGGAATTGGCTTCATTGCTTACAAGAAAGATGACACCACCATCAACACCAGTATTACTTGGGTTTATAGGCACAGAAGAACTTGGTTTGCATGGTTCAAAAGCTTTGGTTAAAAGTAATGTTAAAGCTTCTGGATATTTTAATATTGAATCAATAGGTACAGGTCTTCCTCTAGTTCTGCTCCAAAGAGGAAATGGTTCATCAGAAATTGTGAAATCTTGGGGCACAAAATGGGGTATGCCCATGGCTCTAATGATTAATGACCTGCTTAAACTTGGGATAATCACTTCATTATCTGATTCAGTGATATATAAAGGACATGGTATTCCTGGTGCAGAAGCAATTTTCATGGGCAACCCAACCATGTACCATACAAAACTCGATAGTATTGGACCTCCTGAACATATTCAATATCTGGGAAATGCTCTAGAAAGTCTTATATACAGTTTTAATGGAAAAGCCAAGAGTTACGACTCTGTTGCTATTGGAATATCCCCTTTGGTGATCCATCTTTCAACAACCATGAGTAGGATAGTCTCTCTTTTTGTAACAATATCATCTTTGATAATTGTTATAATTATACTATTTAATAATCCTGAAAGGATTAATCCAACAATGAAAACAATGGTGTTACTGTTGAGCTCATTCATCGTTGGCATTATCATTATTCTAATGTATTTCATTTCTTTGTTCTATGTTAATTCTTTAAGCTATGCTCCAAATATTTTTATTGGTTTTTCTATCATTGCGTTTTTGATGATATCAATCATGATAATTGTTTTAAATAGTCTCAATTCACCATATCTTTCAATAGATAATTTGAAATTGGCCACTTGTGCAATCATATCAATCTTGTTGTTACTATTAAATAACACTGATTTTGCTATTGTTATCATCTGGATATCTTTATCATCAACAATATGTATATTCTTGAATGACTATTAAATTATCTCAGTTTTATTATGTGGATTTTCATTATTACCATTATCATTTTTTTGGTTCACATTGGCAAGATCATTTTTTTGATATACTTCAATCATTTCTGGGCTTGTTGGTGAACTTATTCCTCCTGTTCTAACTTTATTAATTATATTTTTTGCTTTAATGATTTTTATTCCATTTTCTATGGATAAAACAAAAGATACATCAAAAAGGGATTCAAATATCTATATAACAATTAATACAATTTTTGTTATTCTTTTTGTTAAGAAAAACCCATATTCAACAGAGTATAATGTTACAGGGACTCTTTCACAGTTGATTGATGGATCTTTAATCTCTAACATAACCTTTGTACCTGTTTGTGGATCCAGAGCATTGAAAACAATTTTTAAAGAAATGAAAAATTCTTCAACAACACAAATAATACGAGATTTTCCAAGTCCTTTAGCCAAAGAGAGCTTCCTCCAAAAACAAGTATCCCCAAAACTTCCTCTGTTTATTAATTCATGGCCATCTTTTTCTTTCAATGAGGAAAATATTAGTTTTGGAATCAGAAATTAGAAGTTTTCTTTAAAGGATGATATTCCTTATCTTCATCAAGTTGCCCTGAGAATAACATGTCCCGAGGAGAATTGCCTTATATCTTTTGATACACTTACATCTTTCTCGAGTTTAAAGGATTACCCTCAAACCAAATTCTTCCGAATTGCTCCTGCACATACCAAAATGTTATTCAATTTCAAAGCGAAAACTACTTCAGAACCTTTAGAGATCGAAAATAGATTTCACATTCTTAAAACGCACTCCTGAAATGTTGGAATTTGAATCGTTGTTACCCCCGTATGCAATTCCTTTTGATAAAGTTCAGTTTCTAGCTGATACAACCCTAGTTAATAAAACATTTGTTTAGGGACAAATTATTGTTATTTCCTTGAGATCATATAAACAAGTGTTTTTGAGAATAACCAGGATATTCTATATCATCATATTGATTCCAATTCACCACATTATAAATGGAACCAATTTTTTATATGTTTTTCTGAGAGAAAATTGAGTAAAACAATGAATAAAGAAAGGGAGAAACTTGTTGAAGCGAACATCTCAAAGCTTAAGAAAGCCCAAATAAGCGAAATTGGTACATCTTTAGAGGAACTTAAGCCATACATTCCGGAATTTACCAGGTTGATTGTGAATAAATGTTTACCAAAGTTTTTTGAAGTATTGAGCAAAAAAGAACTATCAGGAAGCGCACAAAAGGAGATAATATCATTTCTTTATTACTCAATAAAGAACAGAAACGAAAATAGACCAGATACAGATCCTTATGGAGATCTTTTCAAAGATTCCAGGTTATTGTCAACTCTATTTCAGCATGCAAAAGATGCCAACATCCACTTATTAGAAATATTACAAGATTTGTATTTGTTTAATCCTGATTATTTTCAGAGTTATATAATCCATAGTCCCAAAACTATCGATCCCCTTATACAAAGCATATATATTAACCAAAGTATTGAAGCTGCGCGTCTTTTACAGAGACTGATGTCAACATCACCAGAAATCATGAGGGTGTTGACACCTCAGATCATTCCATACTTCAAGCAGTATCCAGTTACCATAGTTATAGATTTTATGTTTACTAATCCTGATTTAAAAGACTTCATTCCATCAGGAGAGTTTGAAGAATGGCTTTTGAGTCATCAATGTTTTTCCATTCTTGATATTGAAGCATCCTGCTCGTTTTTTAGACAGATATGGAGTAATCAAACAGGGTTTATTCTAATGTCAAAATCCGTCCCTACAGCGTCAATAGCACAAATTCACTGGATATCAAAGATGAAACCACAAAATATTGTTCCAGAAGCACATATTATTAATCAATGTGTGCATTCTCTGCTTCACCCACAGTATTCAATGATTGCAGGATCAAACGAACAAGCTTCATATTTTTTTACCAGATTTTATGCTCTCTCCCTAGTGGATCCTGCTAGTTTATCTGAAGAAATAATCAATTTTGTGCTTTTCAAGATCATAGATAGCCATGACTTCACATCAATATCAGCTACGCAGACTATTCTTCATTGGGTCATGAAATACAAGTCCCAGCCACCAGCTGCGGCTGTATTTTTGGCAGCATCAGAAGCAGCCAACGAGAAAAGATCACATAATCTCAGATGTGTTTACTCCGCTTTACTGCGCACATTGTCAATGTTCTACTCATCCGCAGCTTCTGTTATCAAAGCAGACCCCTCATTATTATTCACCCAAGAGATGTCAAAGCCATTAAAACCATCAAATGCCCCATGGATGTTCCCCCACATTTCTTCACAAATAATCAAAGTGGCGAATATAGAGGTATTCGATTATTCCAATGCCCTTACACTGATCGGATTTATATCAGATTTCATAGGTTTACATACAGAATAAACTTATGAAAAAATCGATCAAGGCTTTTTGAAAGCTTACGCAGAAATGGCGAAAGTTGATAGATTCGGGTGGTATATTGACCAAGTGTCATCCCATGAAGGCAGTGACGATAAGGTTTTAGAACAGAGGAGGGAACTCAAGTGGATTGAAATGATTAGTAAATGGGATACTTTTATGAAATCTAAACGAGATGTTGTTGCTAGGAGAGTTAAAAAAGGCATTCCAGATACTTTTAGATCTAGAGCATGGGGTTTGATACTTAAAATAAATGAAGTTACAGATGATTTTGGTGCAAACGCTGATAAATCACCGCTAGATTGTTATGGAGTTATCAATAAAGATTTGTCACGCAGTTTTCCTCAAGTTGGGTATTTTTCCAATAATGTTTTCATTGATAAACTGAGGCATGTTCTATATGCCTATGCTCAGGTTGATAGCGATCTTGGGTACACACAAGGAATGAATTTTATTGCAGGTATGCTATTGATGTACATGGATGAGGAACTGGCATTTAAGTCATTATACCAAATAATGAAGAACAGGTATGTTAACCATCGAGATTATCTGGCTCCACCATTTAATCGTCTAGGAATAGCCAACAGAGTTTTTATGTACCTTATTGAGCGAAAGTATAGGAAAATATTTCAGAATCTTAATAAAAGGTCAATACAGTGCGAAATGTTCACATCAGCATGGTTCATGACAGCATTTCAGAATTTATCGTGGTGTCCTGAACTCCAACTTAGAATTTTCGATAGGTTTGTTTTCTACGGAACGAGGGCTTTGCATTCATTTGGATTGGTCATTTTCTCAAGACACAAAGATATTCTTCTGAATGGTGATATCGAAGTTGTGTTACCTGTTCTACAGAAACCAGATGAGAGCGAAAGAATGAAAGACTGGAAATATGTGATTAAAAAGTGGGATGAGCATTGGCTTTCAAAGTCAGAGTATGAAAGAGCACTAAGGGCAGTTGGAGCCCCCAAAGAAGATTTTTTATAAATTTGCTTTTTTCTTAAGTTTATAATGCAGTTAATGAAACAGACCCCGCCACCCAGCTCATCCAGGGTCATTATTGGCCTTTTTGTTTTTGGAGCATTTTTAATGTTTTCTTTTGTTTCTACAGTATTTTTTGATTTTATGCTTGTTGATTTCAAGGAAAACCGGAATCTTGAGGCCAATTTCTTTTATGCAGTCAATCAAACACGAAAAATGCTTAATAATCAAATGGAGTTTGATGAATTGGTGATGTGTGTTGAGAGGTCTCATGTTAATTTGGCTCTTTTCATTTCTGTTTATTCGTTATCTTCAAATCCTTTCATTTCATTTGTTTTTTCTCAAATTATTAATTTCGATGATTCTTTGTTTCTATACACTAAGAATTCAAGAAACAGGAAAACCATTGGATCATTTTTGCTTTCCATTATGTTTTCGAGCGCTTTGAACTATCACAGTTCTCCATTAATGATTTTCTTGTTCCTTATATATGGATTTGGGTTTTCTGGAATATCTTTTGTTTACAATCAATCTGCTGCGCCCCTCTTTATCTTTATTGTTCATATGCTCCGATGGCTGTTTTACCCCACAAAACCATTGTATTTTAACCAAGTATATACAAAGATTGGATTATTCACACTCCAATCAGTACTAGCGTACATACTTATTATGTATTTCACAAAGATTGATGGATCTGGAATGTTCTTCCCAAGCCACATTAAATTAAACGATTTTGTATCAAATTACCCATTTGAAAACGAGAACAGCTTACAGTATATACTATGCAATGATAAGTTCTTCATTTTCTTTTTGCTTGGTTATATCATGGGATTCATAACCCAGCCATCTTTTATATCTCTTAGATTAGTCACTCTTGCCCTCCCATCATTGTTTCTAGATCATGGATTTTTTGAAAAAGCCATTATCACCAACTTGGTCGACTTCAAACTGATCCTGTTGTTTGCAGGTGCTATTCAAATATCCTATATCCCATCATTTATATATGCAGAAGTCTATTCATGCGCCCTTCTCTTAATCGCCGCCGCACAACGTTTCCTAACGCACTTTTCTTAAGAATAAATATTGTATATGAAATATCAATTGTACATCTTCACAACCCGCAAAAGGTATATTGAATTTTTCGATAGCAGTACTGTGAAATTCAAAAATTGAATACACCTAAATCAAATTTCCGAAAAATATTTTTATAAACATTTTTCAAAATTCTAGATGTCCTATGTTGAAAGTGAAAGCATAAAAGTTGTAAAAACTGATAGAAGTTCCATATGTTTATCAAAGGAGAGGTCCAAAAAAGGCTTAACTGAAGTTCATGAAGGGTATGATAATGAGTATAGAACAAGTGTAGTGATGAAGCTTTTCAACAAGCCAAAATGCAAGAAATCCAAAGAAGCAAAGGTGATAAGACAAAAAATTAGGAATGTTATTCAAATAGATCACCCATTTATTTGTCATTTGTACTATATTTTGGAGAGTGAAAAATCCATATCCTTGGTAAAAGAAAAGGCATCGAATGGAAATTTATACACATTGATGAGAAAATTTGGCAAGATTCCAGAGGATCATGTTCGGATTATTATGTCAGAACTATTAAATGTAATTGGCTTTCTACATCAGAATCACAGTGTCATTCATGGAAACATAGATCCTTCTCATATTCTATTGGATAAGTACTATCATATCAAACTGATTGGTATAGAAACATGCCATCCTGAAATGGATTTACCATTCGAATTCAACCCAACCCTCTTCTCATCACCAGAGTATTTGAGAAGAGAGCAAATATCGAGAAAGACAGATATTTGGAGCCTTGGGATTGTACTATTCTTCTTATCTACAGGCTATATGCCTTTCAAAATGGAAGATATCAGTAACAATATTCAAGAAATTCAGTTCCCATTATCAATGTCTTTAGGATTAAAGAATATTATATCACAAATGCTCGACAAAAATCCAAATAATAGGCCATCATGTCAGAGTTTAAGGTATATTCCATGGATGAGAGGTATTAAACTACCCAGTTTTGATGATGACTATTTCCTCAGCCAACAAATGGAGATCAAAGATCGGATAGAAATCGCAAATCTCATCACAAAACAGTTAAAAATCGAGCTTCCTCCACTAACTGAGATACCTCTACTTAACCCAAATCCAGAAAGAAGGTATATAAGTAGTAGTGATAGTTCAGAGAGCGATGATAAACCAAAGACACATTCATCAAGAGTCCTTAGTCCAATACCAGTCATTTCTATTTCTAAAAGCAAAAGAGTGATTGTTGTGCCGCTGATACAATAAACATGTTGATTTATTTAACAGCACTTTGATGAATTATTGTTTTGATCAATACTAATACTATCTGAAGGCCCCCTGTTTGTTAAATTCGAAACATTTTCAGCAATACTATAAAAAGCTTCGCTCACACCTTCTCCAGAGAAGGCAGAGGTCTGGTGGAAAGAAAATCCTTCATTTTTCGACCATTTCTCTATTAATTGGATATCAACACCACCATGGAGCTTAAACAAATCAACTTTGTTGCCAATGATAGCAATGTGGCAATAGTCTGTGCAATGAATTTTAAACTCATTGATATATATTTTCATTTCCTCAAAAGATTCTCTGGATGTGAGGTCAAATACAGCAATTGCGCATGATGCATCCCTATAATATATGGGACCGAGACTTCTGTACCTCTCTTGACCAGCAGTATCCCAAATTTGGAATGAAACATCTAAACCATTCAGTTTCATTGTATGATATATAAATGATGCTCCAACTGTTGCAATTGTATTTTTTTCAAATGTTCCATAATGAAATTTGTTCAGAATAGATGTTTTACCCACTCTCTGTGTTCCTATTAAAGCAAGTTTTAATGCCTTGGTTTTGGGCCTGGCCTTCATTTCCAATGACGATGGATACACGATAAAGATCTCTATTTTTTAGTTTTACTAATGTGCTCCTTCTCTTCTGTTAATACAGCACCGTTGAAGATACCCAGCTCAAGATTTTTGAACATCATGTCTATCCTTGGACCAATTTCTTTAAGTTTGATGGCACAAATGTTCTTCTTTGGCTTGTTCTTCTCTGCTGATTGTACATAGTCTTCAACTGTTTCGAATTTCGAGAGATCTGTTACTTTTCCTTCATCGATGTTTCTCAAAGCTGCACTTAGATGTGGGTCTCTCCTTTCAATCATGTAGTGTCTGATGGAAATCAAACCATCTTCTTCTTTTGAGAATTCAACTACCCTTTTCATTCCAGATAAATTTGCTTTTTCCATATCAATTGATGGAAACAGACCTTGAAACATAGAAACCATTGCTTGGTCTTCTTTCGAGTCTGTGAACCCAGTCATTACCGGGAAGGGGATCCATGGATTTGTTTTATTAACACTGGCAGTTCTCTCAACATTTTTGTGAACATCTGTTATCAAAGCATATCTAACAATATTGAAATGAAGAGTTGGTCCTCGAGGAAACCTGCATATAGAAAATGTTGATTGGTCAAGGTTTGAACGAAGCAATATCATCATTGTAGCATCAACAAGGCCAGCATTATCTGTGAAATCCTTTAGCTTATTCTTAGAGTGAACTCGAAGTTTCATATATGTATATGGACAAAGCATTAATCGAATATCCGATTCGAGATCTTTCATAGCTCTTCCAATCTCTCCGGTATGAACTACCATTGTCATGGACTCTTCAGGCTGCTTTTCGCGTTTACCTTGTTTTGGAGCCCGGATTTTCGACATTTAAATGACCAAAAACAGTAAACTATTGAAATAAAAACGACGATTATGTAAAGAATGGTTTAGTACTATTCAGAGAAGTACTTTGCAATGAACTTCTGTCCGAGTTCGTTTGAGTGGTAAACTTTCTCCAGATGTTGACCTGTTTGTTCTTTAAGTTGTTGAATCGATGTGCCATCTTTGGCTAAGTCGGCGAGCTCAATGAACTTTTGAATAAGAGCTTTATCTGATATGAGTGAGTCAGCAAAATTAGAGATGCATCTTAGTGCCAATGTTGGTACCTTGGTTTTTGCATTTACAACTCCCTTGTTCTTGAATGCTTTGAGGCTTTCAATCAGTTTAGGAATCATTTGGTTAATAACGCTAAGTCCTCTTTCTTGATACTCTTCGCTTCCAGCAAAGAGTACGTCATTGCTATCAAGGTTTGCAACTTTCAGGACAAATTCAGATCTCAACATGTGGCTACAGAGGATGATTGAATCCATGGCAAACACCATTGATTCATCTTCTGTCCAGTTTGTGTTCACAGCAGCTTTAATGAGAGACCTCACTGATTCAAATGGATCTACTCCTGGTTTTGCAGGAAGAACTAGGAGGAGAGATAGTGCTTGCTCAAATAATGAGAACAACTCTTTCGATGGACCAGAGCCTTTTACAGAATTTAGAAATTCTTCAAAGCAAGAATGAGCAAAGCAAGAAACACAGCAGGATAGAGCTACGTTTGCTTCTAATAGATACAATGAAGCTCTATCAATTACAGTAGGAATCGAAGGAATTGTAACAAATGCAAAGGCAAGAAGAGATCTGGTAATTACATCAATTTGTCCAAGTTTTTTGGTAAATGCATTTGAACAGAGACGAAGAGCAATTCGAACGATGACAGAGAGTAGACGCCCACTGGTTGGAAATGCAGAGCGTGCTGAAAGAAGGAAATTAAGATGGGCCTCAATGCTATTATGGAAATCAACTCTGTACAAAAACCATTCTATAGTGTTGTTTGTTTTTTCAACAATATCCACTGGTGACAAAACAGAAAGTGATTGGAAGAGAATCTGAGATAATTCAAGCAAGATCCGAACAGAGAGGGGGTCATTGAGTTCAAATGGTTTCTTTGATACATCGTTAAGGATATATCTAGATACTTCAACAAGCGCAGCCTCATCCAAAAAGTCCATTAGAGTAACAACAGATGGAACATGTGTAAGAACCTCATGAAAAGATTTCCCAGCATCAACTGAAGCAAAAATTGCACCTTGAACTGAAGTAGTAAGTCTTTTTGTAAGTTCTCGTCCAGATATTGATGATCCTGGATTTGATCTCTGACGTGATGCAAAGTTATTCTTAAGGATCGTTGCTACATTAGTTAAAAACAAGTTAATATAGTGTGGAGAACAGAATTTTGCGATAAATTTTGTGAGTGGGGCAGCGACATAAACGAAATCTTCATTATCTGGAAACTCTTTCATTCTAGCCCAAATCTCATTCATAACATCAAGAACATTATTAACTTTTTTGGCTTCAGTAATATTTGTAACCAATCGATGTATTAACTCTGGTTTTGGAACAACATCATCAGAGTTATCAATCAAGAGAATGAGAACAGGGAATATCTGAGATACAAAGTCAGATGTAAGCTCTTCTAAGAAAACACTCATTATAAAGCTACTGGGATTGCCAAGCGAATAAAATTCATTCAGAGCATTCTTGAGAAAAGTAGCGTCTGCATGAGTTGTCATTATTGAAATGAAGAATCTAAGGGCTGGACGGTGAGTCTCAATGTACTTATTAAAGGAATAATCAATGATATTAAATTGTCTCTTAAATGATCCATTCTTAAGATGAGACAATAGCTTCACATAAGATATAAACATTGGCATCATGAACTCTGGGGATATATTTGGATATGTAGTGAATACAATGTGCAATAAATAAGCTCTAGCATATATACCACTTGTAGCAGAACCCAAACCAGAAATCCCAGAAACAATTTGTGAAATTGATTGCTCAATTGATTTAAATGGATGGAATTTAACACACCTGAGAAAAGACGTTTGAAGCAAAAGTCGAGGCAGTAATTGGGATGTGCGGCACAAAATCATTGACCAATTCAGGCAAAGCAATTGAGAAGAGCCTTGTTTATCCTTAAGAAAGTCTCCCTTTGTTGTTGGATGCTGAGATATACGGTTAAAAACCATTTTCCCAAAACTTTCAACAAGATCCAAAATCATCATAAATTGAGCTGGATAGAACTGAGGAGATTGTGTGTTACTTAAAAGTTTGCAAGCTTCAGATATGAGTTCAATCATTTCCCAGTATCTTTCTTCCTTGTGATACTCTTCAAGCTGTTTTGAATAGTCTTGAATCTTTTCCTTCAGTCTTTCTTCATTTTGCTGCATATTAGTAATCTGCTGGGCTTCATCAGAGCTAATTGATAACTCTGCAAGCCTGTCGCGAACCCTTTTGCTGAAAAGCACAGAGACCTCAGTTTTTGAGAAATCACTCGCTCTTGTTTGGAACGAAGCCAAACAATAATTCTTAAATCGGCTCCATCTATTCATAATGCTGCTTATCGAAGCGCTATCTCTACCAGTTTCAAAAGGATCTTGTGATTTTTTCATATCGACGTCAAATGCTTCATGTATCGAAACCTGCTGACCAAGAATATCAATTTGAGAAGGAGAAAGCTTCTTTCGGTCGTATCCCGCTAAAATATCAAGATCTTTGTTCAGTGCCTTAACTCGATCCGACATAATGTATAAACCGCCCAACGATTAATCATGACCACCTCTAAAGCATATCCTAGCTTATCAATGGCAGAGCAACACATGCACTAATCCAATTTTGTCCGAATCATTTTCAAGAAATTTTCGCCGATTTTCAAGATTGTATTTTGAAGGGTCTGGTTGACCAATTTTCTGATAATGAATCAAGCATTCGGCGCGAATAGGGATCCTGTTCATTTAGACACTAGCGAAACAGTATATATTAGTGGTTTAGCACTTCTAAAAATGCTTAAACACGGTCGGCAAGGAATTCCACTCGAAGTTGTAGGATTAATGTTGGGATCTTTTGTTGACGACTATACAGTTCATGTGGTTGATGTATTCCCTACTCCACAAAGTGGTACGGGTACATCTGTTGAAGCTATCGATGAACCATATCAATCAACAATGAATGAAATGTTGAAACAAGTTGGCAGAAAGGAAAACGTTGTCGGATGGTATCACTCACATCCTGGGTTTGGAGTTTGGTTATCAAGCGTAGATCTTGAGCAACAGAAGCATTGGGAGCAGCTTAATAAGAGATGTATATCAGTTGTTGTAGATCCAGTTAAATCTGTGAGGGGAAAAGTTGTTATTGGTGCATTTAGGACTATCGACCACGATCCTCTTAGCCAAAGTATTCCTAAAGAACCTCGTGAAAATACCTCATTCATCGGATCATCTTTTAAAGTTTCTCAAGATGCATTAGTACATTATCTTAATATTAGCTACTATCAGCTTAACGTTTCTTACAGAATGTCAGAGTATGAAGAACAAATGCTTATGTCACTGAACAGACCAATGTGGAGTTCAGGATTTAATCTTCCTTCATTTTCTGAGACAGAAAAGAGCACAATGTCTGTTGTGAAGGGGATGCTTGATTGTGCAGACAGCTACAGACACAGTATCATCGAGGAGGAGGGAATGACTGAAAAGGAAATGGAGATTAGACATGTTGGAAAAGTTGATCCTCAAGAGTATATGAAGGAAAACTCTACAAAACTCGCAGTTTCTGAGACATCGCGACTGTTTCGTGTCAATCTTGATGCTACCACATTTTAAAAAGCTATTACACATTTATTTGTTTTTTGGTTAACAAATCAATAATTCTTTGATTCCCCAGCTTCATGGCTAAATCTAATGGGGTTAAATTATTGAAGTTCACAATCGAAAGATCAGAGTCGTAGTTAATAAGCAATTCAATGACATGCTCATTCTCTTCCTCAATAGCTGAATGCAGTGGGGTATTTCCTTCATTATCAGAGAAATTAATATTCTCAATGTAAGGAATTATATATTTGATAACTCTATTATTCCCTTGATGGATATAATACTGAAGGATATTGGAGTTTAATGGCTTTTTTGATTGTGCCGATTTGATTGTTATTAATAAACATCTAATATTAGTTAATAATAATTCAATTGGTTTGTTGCCACTACCTGCTAGCCACTCCATAATATTCATATGACAGTATTTTGAAGAGTAATACAGACTCAAATCATTTTCCCTAAGTGAATACGAACATAAGTTAATCAATTCTGTTGATCCACTACATATTGCATTATAAAGGGTGAAACCACTGATTCTACATCCATTCACTAATAGAAACTTGAAACACTTAATAGATCCAAAATAACAACAAAAATCTAACATTATGGTTGATCTGGGTTTCTGTGACCACTCAAAAGGGCTCCAATTCAGCTTCTGATCAAAAGAAAACCTGGGATTGCGGTCAAATTCCTCAAGTTGTTCAATAATATCATACTTCAAGGAATGCTCAATTGAGCCTTTTTTGAATCCAAATTTGATGAGATTGTCTAGGTTTTGATAGTCGCTATCATCCCAAGGATTTTCAAATGATGGAAATGGTTTTATATATGAAAAAAGTTTAATATTAATCAATTTCTTTTGGTTAAAGAGCTCGATAAATGATATATAATCAGGAATATATTGGATAAAATAGTATAAGGCAAGAGATAATGAAGAATCATTAATAATTTTGGTTATGGTGTCAATATTAACCAGATTCTTTTTAAATAGTCCAAATATTAATACTGGGAGCTTTTCAAGCCCAATTTTGATTAGATAATCTCGTAAATTATGATCTTCACAGTACTGAGAACATAATTTAATAGCATTTTCGAGTTGAAAAGGCCTTATTTTTATAAAATATATTATATTATCCACGATAAACCTTTTCTCGTCAATTCTTTTCGGGATAAATGATGGATTATTTCCAAATAGATCGTCTTGAAATTCAATAAGATCCGAAAGTTCTTCTGGAATTTCGTATTCCAAGAGAATGTTACAATTCATTCTTTGAACAATTTTAATAATTGACTCGATCAATATCATCAGAAAATTGGACTGTTTTAGAAATTTGAAAGAAGACTTTTCAAAATTCTAAAAACCTTTCAAATATTAGTGTTCTTCGGCTTTGACGCAACTGTTACAATTTTTTTAATGGAGATGTAAAATATCACAAAAATAGAATATTCTGGTATGCTCTGAGTGCACCCGTTTTTTTGGGTAAACGAAAAAAGTAACGTATTTAATCCAATAATGTTAGGCAAGTATTGCAATGTTTCCAACATCAACAGAAAATTGGAATATTTGAGGAATTGCATTTTGGTTTAAATAAACCATCATGATTATGAAAATATAATCAATTTTTCCTAATAAAATACCCAAAACTCTAATTTAAAACTTAAAACAATAAGTTTTTTCCTCTTTTTCCCGAGTTTGGCCTTGATTATGACATATTACCAAATTATCCCTAAGATTATTATCAATTTATGGCTGCTTAGCGACATTATTCCTTCAACTGATCAATTAAGCTCAAGAAACCTCGTTAATCGAAACTGTAAGCACTGATAAACAGTAGAAGAATTGCCAGCATTCAATTTTTTCAAGATCTGATTTTATTGAAATTTTCATTTATTATAATGATCTTCTTTCTCTCATCCTTTGTTTTGGCACAGGATATAAACACAATTGGTTTTCATTCATTTAGTGCTGAAGTGAATAGTTCATTAAAAGTGCAAGTTCCTCAAGGATACCACTCATTTATAGGGTTCTCCCAGAATATGAATGGTTTGATTAATATATCTTTCAATGATTCTCCAACAAGTTCTTCCAAGGTTCTTAATTCGGAAAAACTTTATGGATTATCTATTGTTTCTCATGATTATGAATTGAGATTTAATAATAGTAAGAATATTTCCTCATATATTTGGATTATCCCCACATCTATGTGCTCAGATCGATCAGTATTCGCGCATGCTCCTCATGATATTGAAATTGATGTTTATTTACCATCAAGAAGTGATTATTCATGTTTATTCCCACATCCTTATGACAGGGACAGAAATGCAAATTATGGATATACTGATGGAAAAGGCCAAAGTTCGTTATACTACGAAGGATCAATTAATGGAACAACACCAATAAAGCAATGTGGACCTGGATCAAAGTGTGGTCATCAAATATTATCTAACTTTTTCGTGATTCATCACAATGGAGTGAAACCATACGAGTTTTCTTGCTACTCAAGGAATACTGATCCTTCACAATATGAATGTGCAAGTGGAAATTTCCTATATATCAACTCTTCTCACCAATGGGATCCAACAACTGAAGTGAAAGGTTTTTGGTGCAAAGAGGGAACATTTAACAAGTACTATAGGCTCTCAATGATAATAGCACTATCTGTTATTATAATTTTAATAACTTTGTGCACATGTTGCATTAAGAAAAGATGCTGCAAGAAGCCTGAAGACCATAGTATTAATTTGGTATAAAAAGTATAATTTAAATGAGTGTTTGGAAGGATTTTTCTGGTTTTGCCGTTGCTATTTGTCCATTTATTGCGCATGAAGGACACGAAATTACTTTATTAACAGGGGATTATCTGGTTATTTATGAAGAAACAGAAGAATGGTATCGAGGGAAAAATACAATAAGCAATTTCTGTGGTATTTTCCCCAAAATATGTTGCGAATGCAAAAAATGCGATAACATAGGAGAAAACACATTTTGCTTGATGAACCATGATTTATTATTGTTGGAAGCTAGACTCACAATAAGATTTGGATTGGAGTACTTTTTAACATGTTCATTAAACGAAATCGGGGTTATATACGCATCTATGTCACTGTTAATGAATCAAATCGATCTTTGTAACGAATTAACGTTATCAACATGTAATTCGAGCTCATATATGCATTTAGCTAAAAATATTGATATTTTAAGAAACTCACTCAATTTACCATTAATTCCAAGATCTGGTATGTGTATGCCGCTGACGATTAGCAACATTTTGTTGCCCAGGAATAAGGCGACCTCAAACCACTCCCTTTACAATCTTCAATTTGCTATTACTCCAAGATTTGCATTGAATAATATGGATTTTCAGGTTTTCTTAGCTGAGTCATCTGATAAATCTGTACTTACTTATTCAGGGCTTCTCTCTTCGACAAGAAGCGATAGTTTTAATGTAATTTTCAGGGATTTGAAAATTGATGAAAATCAAAAGCAGCTTTGGCTTGTTATTTATTCGTATGAAGCCAAAAAGAGCGAAAGATATGTTTATTCATGTTCAGCGATCAAGATACCCAAAATCTACCAATCAAAAGATGGGATTCCAAAAAATATTGATGCAGTATCTTATAAATCTGAATTTAGCGAGATTCAACAATCAATTCACCAATATCTTATTATGGATAATGATTGTCCTCAGAAGATATCAAAGTCACTTGAGATATGCTTCCCATATTTTTATATTACCTTTCGTCATTATTTTGGGGATTATAACTATGTTGGTGAAGCAGCTAAGCTCACAGGCAACCCAATATTGTATCCATTGGAATTGAGTAGTAGGCAAAGTTTATCTGAAAGAAAACACATATCTTTATTAACAATTTCCAAATTGGTTCATAATACTTCGAGGAAATTTGCTCGAATAATCATTCGGGTTTATGATTGCAAAAATGGATCATTTCTAAATGTTTTCAAGGACCAATTTCCTGATCAAACAGATTCATCTATATGGAAATCTCCGATTTTTATTGGCTCAAAGGAGATGAGCCTCTCTGAGAATATAACCCTTGATTTTTCTGATTCCAAGTATCAAAATATTTCATATGAAAAATTATTCCTAGTTTTTGAGATACAGAGGAGCTCTGTATTCGATTCTTCTCTATCAACTGCATATTACTCATTTTGTTCTATGTCCAGAAATCCAGACTCAATTCCTCTTTTCGAATATGGGAAGAATATGAAAATTGATTCACCCCAAACATATATGAATTCTAATCAGCCTGCTAAATCTATTGGAACTCTTTCTTTTACCCTAATATCATATCCTTTATATTGGAAATTGCCTTCGACCATAAATAATTTATTATTATACAATCGGAATAAACAAGATATAGTATCAATTATTCAAGCAATTGCTTGGACAGATCAAGAATGGACTCATTTTCTAACTCCAATTGTTTCAACTCTTTTTCAGATAATAACGCATTTAGCTGATGCAGAATCAGCTGCATATCAAGTTTTGTTGTTCATATTTGACGAAAAGAAAGAATCTATTGAAAATATCCTTACAGATATTTCAAAAGAGATTAAATATTCATTTGCAAATGAGTATTTTTGTTTAAATGGATTATATCCACATCTTATATCTCAAATGATTATTACTTTTAGTTCGATGTCTCACAAAGATGCACAAAGAAACATGTATTGTTTTCCTTTTTTGATACAAGTGTCAATGCTATCATTTTCTATTGATTCCAATCCTTCCAAAGATGTTAAAGCATATACTCAATCGACATTGGCTGTTTTTTTTGACAATTTATTATCTGTATTTTCTGATTTTACCTTAGGAGTATCTGAAGAATTATATATTTTTATTATGAAAAGAACTATTCCACTGTTCGAACTCATATATAAATGTTTTGAGTTTGAAAAGGCATCAAACATTTCTCAACAATTAGTTAGAGCTGTTTATGAGAACCGAGAAAGTTACCCAAGTTCATTATTTCATCAAAATGTCACAAAGTTTTTATATTCGTCACTATCACATGTAATTAGTTGTTGTAAACATCATATAAATGACTTCATTCCATCTATATTATATCTTATAACTCAAGAGTGGCACATGAAAGATTATGAGTATTACATCTTCCGAATTTTGCATGGATTGATATCAAACCATAAAGATTTATTTATTGAAAAAGTTCTTAGTTATTTGAATACATCTTTAAAAGCGGACGAGACTGGTAATTCTCGTCAAGTGCAAAAAATGATTTTGTATTACTTTCCCGAAACTATATCTACAAATGAGTTTGTTTCTTTGATTCAAAATCTTAATGCAAATCCATCTGAAATGCTGTTTTTATCTCTAAATTTCTTGAACAAAAACTCCAAAAAGGTTTTCGATGAAATTAGGGATCCGGACTTCAGTATTCAAATAAAATCAACAATATTCATTGAGATAATTACATTGACATTATATTCATCTACTCCATCAGGGATACTCTTAGATTTTGATACACAAACATATATATATCAGCAAAATCATGATTTATCTGTATTATGCTTAATGCTAGATAATTATCCCGAATCAATATCATTACCGAAAGAAATTTTCGAAATAATATTTCGCTCCTATGCAATGAATCCATCAAATGGTTTAAGGGATTTTTTTATATCGCTAATTAATCGAGAGATAGGAATTGAAGAAAATAGGGCTGAGCTGTACAAGTTGCTTCTTAAAGATTTATCTTTACTTGTGATCATTCCAAATTATCCCAGAGTTTATGAGTTATTTTCCACTGTAAATAAGGACTTAGATGGTTTTTGTACACTATTTCGAAATTGCGCTAAAAGTTTTCATAATATAAAGTATCTTCAGCAGAATCATGAGAATTTAATTGCTTTAGCTGACTCATATGTGAATCTTTCTGAGGCATACAAAATTATCGGGAATAGTACTAATGAGAAATCAAATATTCAATATTTGTTTGAAATGTACAAGTCACTTAATTCTTGTATTGAGAAATCCTTTGCTTTGCAATATTTTTTGGAATTCCTACCCCTAGATCTAGAAGAAGCAGCCTCTTTTATGGGTATTTCTGAAAGTACAAATTTTCATATTCACATTCATGCACTTTACGATATTATTGAATGGCTTATGGACTATAAGACATATGATCTTTGTATGGTTATCATGAGTATTATCAAAGATAAGCTAGTTGATCCATATGACCAGTTTGAAATGTTAATTAAGTTTTACCAGATCGAGTCCCAGGTATTTGAAAATATTGCGAATCACAATTCAAGCCATAGCCAATATGTTGGTGTCTTTTATAATGGAAATATATTTGATGTTTTTGAGAATAACCAAAAATTCATATATAGATTTCCATCTTCTATTAGTTTTGAATCAATTGTTGAAATGTTTTCTTCAAAATATAAAAATACTACTATTAAGCATGAGTATTTCATCGATGACGATGAAATATGTATTGTGTTAGTTCAAGTTACACCAGTTCATCTATCCGAAGTACAGATACCATATTTTATAGAGACAGTAAGACCAATCCAAACCAATGTTTTTGTTGTCGAGTCACATAATCAAGTTCAATCAATATTTTATATCAAATACCCTCTTCCAGGAATTCGACTTCGTGAAAAGGTTATCAATACACAGCATAGAATTATTGATTCCAAAGAGAGAGCAATCAAGTTGTTTTATACTACTGTAAATATGTTGAAAGTCGATTCTGATTTCTTATCATCAAGACTTGATAACAAAATCTTGATTTCTTCTGATAATATTGAAAGACTACTGATAATGGTAAATGAATGCGTATCTTCATGTTTAAATGGCGAATTTAGAGATTATTTTGAGCAGTATTTTACTGCTTCAAACAAAGGCGACAAATTCTATTCGGCATTAACAGAGGCATCGTACCTTCTTTTTAATTCATTGAAAGAATCAATAGAGGTATTAAATCCAATAGTGAATAACAACATGAAATCAATATTAGAAATGATTGAACTGAATTTGGGAGTTGCAAAGAGAATGTTAGAAGAGTTAATCAACCAATAAAATGTTATATATGATTTTCAAACGAAATTAGTTTTACTGTTTAATGTCGAAGAGGGTTTTAATCCTTGGATCAGATGTTGGATCAGAAAGATGCTTTGAGGTGTATTTGATAGAATTGATTAAACCCATTTGTTTTGGCTCATAGTTAACAAGCAATTCCATGGCTTCTTTCACATGAAAACGAGCGCCTGAATATGCACCTTGAGGAGACAAGTGATCAAGCATAATAGTGGCTCCAACAATACATCGCAATAATAATAGCATTGGCTTTTCAACATTTTCAATATTTTTAAGTCCAAGAGCTGTGCAAACATCAACAACACTACCTAATAAAACTAATAGCTTTTCAAAGCTTTCAGGACTAAGCTTAAAAGATTGCGATAGTTGACCAATGGTATTGCTCAAAAATGGCATAGGAACAGCCCAGAACACAGTAGATAAATTGGAATTCTCAATCAGATCATCCAAACTACCATCGTTATTCCTTAATGGGGCGTTTCTCCTAAAGAACGCAAGATCATTGACAAGCTTTGGAATTGTTAAGCAAGTTTCATCAAATCTCAAAATAATGTCGAAACAATCAGCAAAACACTTTGTAATCACGGGTTTGTTAGCAAAAATATCGATTGCTTTATCCGCTGCAATATCCATCACAACCCTGACAAGCTCAACAAAGTATTCAGATATCTTCTTCGAAAAAGAATAAATCTCCATTTGCAAAAGAACATTGGGCATAATCGCTTCCCAAGCAGTGTCTTTATTCTCCTGTGTAGGAGTTGATAAGGCAAGGGAGGCATAGGATTGCCCATCTTTGTACCCGCGGAATTTATTTAGAATTTCAACATATGGTTCAGCTATCGCACTGCGAAATGTTCTAAGAATATCCTCTTCTTGAGGATCCTTCGGAGAAACGTTTCCCAAATCGATGTTTAAATCAGGAAGAGAAGAAAACCCAAAAGTACTAAATAGACCCCCCATTTAACTGTCACTTTTCTTAGATAGTGGTTTGGGCTGTAGGGACTCATCCAAGCTCTCCCGATTTGATATAGGGCTGGTTGGTTGATTATATTAGCCTAATGAACCGGTGGGGTGTAAAAAAACTTTAGATTCTTGGAATTCAAAAGGGACGGATCATTTGATACTTTTTTACATAATTAAATCGCAAAATTGTTTGATAGAATTCATTTAGGATTGGTTTCCTCAGAAATATGAATTGTTTTTTCTAAGCATTAATAGAATCTTTTCAATTTTCTTACAATTTATCGTGTATTTATTCTAATTCTGAGCAAAAACTGGTTGTGAATACAACTTAATTGAATTTTCTGCTCAGATCAGGAAAAAAGAAACGTATCATTTTTTGATAGAATTGAGTTTATTTTATATTCAAAGTTGTCACAAAAATTACACCTTTTCCTGAATTTTCAATGAAAAGTGCTTTATCCTTTCAAGTTCTGAACTCCATTTTATTTTTATATATGAGTGAAAAACCAGGACACCAAATAATGCTGAGTGTCGGGATGAGTTTTATTGAAGCAGTATGTCCATCTATAGAAAAATCTCAGCATTCTCAATTAAAGAATTGCTTGGACTGCTTTCTAAGAGGTATATGGACATTTGAGGCATGTTCAGAAACATTTACTAAAGTTCTTGGAAGAAATGATCCTATTGTTCATATTAAAAACCTTGTTAATTTAAACAATGAACCAATTCCACCAAAAAATGATCATGATGATTGTAGTGAGGAGATTTATCCAAGAAGGAAAACACGCACATGGAGTTCATATGAAGATGAAAGACTTATTGCTGGTCTTTACAGGTATGGATTAGAAAATTGGTCTCAAGTATCTAGCTTTGTGGGGAATAGTCGAACAAGGGCACAATGTTCCCAAAGATGGTATAGGGGTCTTGATCCGAAAATCTGCAAAAAAAACTGGACTGAAGATGAAGATCATCAATTAATGGAATTAGTTCACTTATATGGAGATAAAGCATGGACTAAGATTGCATCAATCCTAGGAAACAGAAGTGATGTTCAATGCAGGTATCATTACAAACAGATCTCAAAAGATATTGTGCCGAACTCAAACTCAAGAAATGTCCCGAACATTTCCAAGAATGAACCACATATACAATTTGGATACTATTATAATTGTCTTTCATTGGTCAAAAATCCAATTCAGTCAATATTCACCCACAGACCAAGTTTCGAACGGTCAAACTCTATCAGTTATATAGATGAAAGGACCATCACACCAAATATAGATCATTTCCTTGTTCATTTTCAATAAACTTCTTTCCAAGGAAATCATTTATAAGCATTTATGGATATTTTTAGTGCTGCAAAAAATGGACAGTATCAAGAAATCGAAATTATTTTGAAAAATAATGTTTCATTAGTCAATACTGTTGATTGTGTTCATTTTTAATCGATATAGATCGCTTTGACATAATAATTGGAATCCATTACATTGGGCATGTTTTAATGGAAAATTAGATTGTGTAAAGGTTTTAATTAGCTACGGGGCTGACATTTTAGCCAAAAATGGTGCTTTTAATCTAGTTTTAGTGTTAATTGATTAGTTTTCACAGTACACCAATGCATCTCGCTGTTTTCAACAATCACTTTGGCGTAGTTCAGTTTTTAATACCATTAGGAGTCGTTAATGTTCGTGATGGAGATGGATGCACACCATTACATATTGCATCCGGAAATGGTAACAAAAAAATTGCGGAAATTCTTTTACAAAATGGATCCAATGTCAATGAAGCAAATGAAGATATTCTTTTTTGATATTTGGTCGGACTCCTTTACATAGAGCATCGCTTCAAGGGAAACTTGATGTTGCTCAACTCCTTATTGACAACAAGGCAAATGTTAATCTAACTGATTCTCAGAATAAATCAAAATATTTGGATGGTCTCCGCTTCATCGTGCTGTTTCAAAACCTAAAAATGAGAATGTTATCCGTTTGCTATTGAATAATGGAGCCAATATTAATTCCTCTAACCTGGAAGTTTATAGATTATGTTTGGTAATATGCCAATACATATTGCAGCATTGAATGGTTTTACTAATTATGTCAAACTTCTATTGGAAAAATCAGCTAATGTTAACTCATTGAATAGTGTTTTATTTGTTATATTTGTATTTAGTGTTAGTTTTTGATGGTACACCTCTACATTTAGCAGCTGCCAAAGGTCATATTGAAACCATGCAGTTATTGATTTCAAATGGTGCTTGTGTTAATTCATCCGATAAATGCGGTGGGAAGCCACTTCATTTAGCTGCATACCAGGGGCATAACAATGCAGTTGAACTCTTGATTGAAAATCATGCTGAAATCAATACGCAGGATAATGTGATAATTTGGCATTTTGTATTATTAAGTAATTAGTGGAAATACTCCAATTCATTGTGCTTCCGAAGAAGGGCACGAAATAATAGTTGAATATCTTTTAAAACATGGAGCAGATTTTTCCAAAAAGAACAACGCTCTTTTAAATTGTATTGTGTTTGAATGTTTCTATTGGATGTACTCCACTTCATTGGGCTTCTGTTGGGGGTTGTTGCAATGTTGTGAAATTATTAGTTTCCAAAGGAGCAGATTGTAACGCAATAGACAATGATGTACATTAATAGCACAAGGAGAGACACCAGCTGAAATGGCACAAGGAGGAGCCAAGGATCTATTCAAGTAAAAAGCCCTGAACGATCAAATGGTTTTAAAAGTATTTCTACTCACACATTCATCCCCAAATAAGCAAGAAACAGATATTTATAAAGTTTTAGATCATTGGAAAATATATTATCGTCCACCATGGGTTTTATTGATCCACATGATGGAATTAATATGTTTGTTTTTTTTCAGTACAATGATTATTAGTCCAACTATAGATGGATTATATCACAATAGATTAATGATCACCAAACAATTATATCCCAACAGAGAAGACATTGTCCCTTTTTCCTCAATCGATGAAATTACCGAGACTTTTAGTCTCTTATTGGACAACCTTGAAAAATTATCGAAAAAATCATTTGCAAATCTTCATTTTGTTGATGATAAGCGACCTTACTATATTGAGACTATATGGAAAAATGGGACTACTTCAATCTCTCCTGTTTTTAGTTTTTCTCCTGTGCTTTTTCACCATTCAGATGAAGTATTATTGAAAACTTCTTTTTATACATATGCAAACGATTCAACTGTTTCTGGGTGTACAATTTGGCATGTTTCAATTAGTCTTAATAGACCTGCTGGGAGCTACTGTTTTCAATCGACACCTCAATTCATTAGATCTCATTGTGCTTCACATATTGTTTCCGATGATATGTCAGTTGATGATGGTGTTTCCACAAAGCCCATTCTTCGAGAGAGAATGGCAACAAGATACCATCGAGTTAGAATTAGATATGATGATAACCGCGCACAAACAGATAGTATGATTATTAGTGAAATTGCAAAACACATTGAAGATAGAACTCTTGAATATTATACCCCACCAACACCAGATAAGACAAAACCATTTTTCTATCGAAAATACTTAACATTGTTTTTGCCAATGCAAAGATTTGGAATTGTTCTTTTAGTTCTTTCCACCGTGTCTTTCATTTTGATGTTTTTTAACTTGCGTGTTTTGTTTAATTTTCATCACATTAAGCTCCAAACCGATTCAAGTTATAAAGACTTGGAGCCTTCAGAGCAGTTTCATTCCACAATTGGCCTGTGGAATACATTTTTCCTAATCAAATCAGTAATAGAAGTTGGTTTTTCATCTAGTGTATTATACGAACTTAAGAATTTTTCCCAGTATCCTTCAACTAAAGTAATGGGTCTTTTCGGTGTGTCGGGGTTTTTCACTGTCTTTTGCACTCTGAGATACTTCATTCAATGGAAGAAATCTTATCGGGTGATACTCATACTCAAGCATTCAATAGCTAAGATCTTAACAACATTGATTGGCCAAGCTCCAATATTAATGGGATTCATGTTCGTTGCTGTTTTCATGTTTGGGTTTATTTCTACATACACAGAGTCTTTTGTGACCCTTTTCATATCTGTTCTTGCACTGATTTTTGGAGATAATGTTTACGGTGTTTTCAACGAATTTACTGATGGATCAGCTAAATATAATAGAATAGCATTCATATATGTTTCAAGTCTAATTGCTGTGATGATCTGGGTCTTCTTCACAAGCTACACTGGTGTCATGGGACAGGTTAATTCATATGTCATAAAGAATTACCTGAAATAAAGTTGTGAAAATAATTAAACAAGTCTGTTTCTTTTATTATGGATCATTCAACTGGGTTTATTCAGCTTCTTGTTACTGAAGCGGTGAGGGATGTGAAGAAGAAATACGAAAATTCATTAGAAAGGTCTGGTCCTATTAGCCAGTATTTATCAGATTTGGGTAAAAAGCCAGGTTTTGCGATAACTGGGCTTATTTGCAAACACGGTTTTGATTTTGATTCGGTTGAAGATCCAGGCAAATTTATCGCCACAAAACTATGTCCAATTCTTTTTGGGGCTCAAGTTACAGCCTCGTCAAATTGTGTCAACAAAAATATCATTATTACCGTCTCCAAAATCAACCAAACACCTTGGTTTTCTATATTTAATAGTACAATGAATAGCGAGCAACAATTTTGGCTCGACTGCTATGCAAGTTTCTTCCAGGGTGTTTTTACTGGCGCCATTACACACATGGGATATAAGTCTTCTCCTTCATATGAATACCTTCCAAATGGACAGCTGATATTCAAATTCCCAATAGAAGAGCTATCCCAGACATGGGAATTCTCTGCAATGAATTAAAAATTATTGTAAATCAGTATTTATGAGTGGAATTCCTAACCAGGCACAGGTATTATTAACCGAAAAAGGGAAAAGCAAGGACATGTATATTAAAATACGCGAAGCAGATAAGGGGGTATATTTTTTGGATGTCGCAGACTCTCCAAACGCCCGATGGATGAAGCATTCCTTCCCAATCAGAGATATTATTTCCGAATACAAATCAAACGATCAGACAAAAACTTCACTGCTCTTTATCACAGAAGAACAAGAAATGCTATTCACTTTCAAAACAGCAGAAGAGTGTGAAAGTTTTCATGCATTTTTTGACGAAAAATCTTTGGTGCACAATGAAAACAAGGCAATAGCACAGCTGGATGAGGAAATGAAGGCAATATGGCCATTTCCAGGTGGGAGTTTCTTTTAACTGATAAAGGTATTTTTACAGAGCGTTTTTTTTACCGAGACTTTGTGTGAGAAATGATCGTTTAAATTTGTAAAACCCTTGATGAGTCATTTTTCATTGTTGATTCGAGGTTATATTCTTAAATGGATAGGTATTTTTGTGTTTTTGATTATGCTTTATCGATATGAAGAAAAAGATTGCTGTTTATTTACTAATTGTATCACCAAGAGCAAATATGATTTGCGCTTGATGAGTGCAGGTTTGGATGATGTATACATATACAATGAGACAATTTTTACAACTTCTTCATTTTTTTCTAGTAGTGGTGTTAACATCTCTGAATGCGTGTTTTATTGTTGTAAGAATTATGAAACATATGGAGGTGCACTGCATGTGCGCCTTCAAATAGGTATACTGAATATGTCAGGAGTTTTATTTTCATCATGTTATTGCTCACTAGGTTGCGGAGGTGCCTTCGTCTTTGTGTCTCAAATCCGATCTGTAAGAGTATGTTTTTATAATTGCTCAACTGGATTAGAAGGATCTTATCAAGGATTCTTTTTTGGATCTTCACAAAAACTCCTATTTGATGATTTATCTATAGCTCTGTGTACAACTCCATCTATTGTTCCAGCAAACAGCTTCCTCTCCGGCTGCTTCAGTTCAGGATCTCATAAATCAGGAATAATGTTTTATAATTCATCATACAACTACGTTTATTATTATGGAAGTGGGATTGCATTTACTGATTGTTCAAGTATCATCATTTCTCGAGCAATAATGCATAATTGCTCAGGTAAATATGATTGTACCTTTTATGTTGATCTTAAAGTTGAACAAATGAATGTGAATCATGTTAATATTATATCCAATTATGCGGTTGATTTTATTAAGGCTTCAATGGGCACAACAATCCAGATGAGAAATCTTTTATTCAAGAATAATTTTTTTGAAAAGTTTGCTGAAGTGCCAACAAATAGCTTTATCTATGCACAGAAAGTTACAGCAGATTTCCCAGAACCTGTTTGTCAAAGACTATACTTCACAGATTTTTTGTTTTCTTCTACAGCAACCAATCTTGCCTATAACAAAACAAAAACATATGCATGTTTTTTAAAACCCAACATTCAAGACAATTATCAACCATCAAAGGGATTTTTCGAAATAATCAAATCTGCAGGTTTTATAATATCATTTTCTTTGGTTTTAACCACAGTCACTACATTTGTGATTATTGCTAAAAGGAAGGCAAACGTGGATAAATCAGACTTGTTTTTCACAGACAAATTCATCTCACAACTCATGGTTAATGATGATCCAATTCTAGATAGCTAATTGTAATTATAAACGTATATTAAAATGTCAATTGTTCAAGATAATATTGATTCTTCTGGCCAAACTGATGATTCCGAGAGCCAATTAAACCTGAAATTGTTCGATGGAACATACAATCCAATCAGAATGTCAAGTGATGATGAAGATGTGATATCAAGCGACAGTAATCCAAATGAGGAGCATAATAGCAAACAAAACGAGAATATTCCTGTTAATTCACAAGAAATTGTAAAAAAATTCCAAGAATTCGCATCAAGAAAAATGGGATTTGCTATTGATGAGGGTTTATTAGTTTATGCACCACCTACAATTCGCCCACCTATTGAGAAAATCATCAAAAATATTAAAAAATGGTCAAAAAGAAATCCAACAGACGAAACAATGGTTGCTTTAAATATTTTAGTCAAGCGTGTTAATGAGTTCTTAGAGCTTCAGCAAAAAAGAGACGAGCCAGAGTATGATTCTCAATGCAGAAACTTGCTTACACTCATATATAACAACACTGTCGAGGCCCAAAGACTAGCCAGAAGTCTTAAAGACTCTGCAGAATTACTGTCTCTTGAATAAATATTTTAAACGTACATAAATGTTGAGTAATAGTGACGACAGCGATTCTGGCATTGTGTATTCTGGAAACAAGATCATTACAAATAATAATAGTAAAATTGGAGATAGTTCATACGTATCAGCAAACTTGCTTTCGAAGACCCTCGAAAACCTCGATTCCAGACTTGCTACTTGCAACGAAGTATATAAAATTGCTGTTGAAACAAATAATATCAAAGATAGAGATCGAAATAATCTTCTAAAATCATATGAGTCCGTTGCAGAACATATGAATAACAGAGTTGAGCGATTACATTCTTTTATCAATCAATCCATTGCTAAATCTCGAAAAGAAACATCAAAAGATAAAGAAATAAATGATCAAAGATCCAAAATAAACACGTTAATTAATTCCTATGAGAAGATTGCTGATCAACATATCATTACTTTGTCGAATTTAATTGAAGAACACGAAAAAAGCTCAATAAAAGTCCTTAAAAATATCAAATCACAAATCCAAGCATTGCTAATAAGAGAAGATGACAGTCAAAATATGCACATTTTGGAACAAAAGCTAGCAGATGTACAATCAACACAAGATAGAATCAACGCAATAATGAGCCGAATACAAAGCAAAAATTGATTCATTTCACATTATTTAAATATCAAGCTTTTTGTCGCTTATTAAAACAACTTCTCCCTTCTCTATATCAATTCTAATCTTAAGTATTTGACCATTCGATGCAACAGCAGTGATCAAGTACCCTGCAATATCAAATTGACAGTAGTAATGTATCCCCTTCGTTAGGTCATAGGAAAACTTTGAGCGTTGTGGGTCTTTTGGATCAATGGTTAGTCTTTCACTTTGAGTTGGTATTGAGAAAACATGCATTGTACCTCTTAATGTTGTCATGATAAAAAAGCTTGAGAGACCATCAAAGGCGAGTCCTGTAACATCACACTTTCGCATTCCTCGTTTGTATGTTGCAACCAGCTGTAACTCTTGTACAGACCACAATTGAATTGTTTTTCCTTCGTCAATAACAATAGCAAGAAGCTCTCCTTTCCTATCAAAAGCAAAATAGTTAATCTTCGATATGGGAATGGGTAAGGAGCCAAGTACATATGATGGATCATGGTAGTCAACAATACTCAAGTTATTCCCTTTTTCAGAAAGAAATGCAGTATAATAAATGGTTGAAGTTGGTACAGCTGCAAAGCAGAACTGATTCACTGATGGATTTTTGACAGAAAATTTAACACTGAAATCATAGCAATCATGGAAAGAAATGCTATCACCATGAGCCACAATTATCCCATCATGACGGAATGTCAGGTCAAAAACCGGATTCTTAACTTCAAAAAGGCCAATAACTTTATGACCAAATCGATCCCACAATACAATAGAATGACTGCTGAATCCTTCTCTAGAATCATCGCCAGACGCTGCAATTACGTTCGATCCATACAAAATCGACAAACAAAGAGCACCACCTCCAGGAAACTGAGCTTCATACAATAACTTTCCCGAATCAAAGCTATATATAATGAAACCTTTGTGCGTTGCAATTGCGAATTCTTCCATTCTTTGATCATATGCGACTCTTCTACTCATTTTTGATTTTACAAAATAATCGTTATCAAAAAAGTGACAGAACTATGTTTACTTTTGAATTTTTGAAGCAATACTACTATAGAGATCGTCAAAATCATGTTCTGATCCTTTGTAGAGGCGAATATAGATATTCATAGTAGATTCACCAGAGAATTCAACATCAATAATAAGAATGGTCTCCTGCTTTTTAGCAATGAATTGCAATTGACAGGGGAAAAACCATTTATACTGTTTTTCTGATAGAATGTTTTGTATACTCAGATTAAGATCAGGAAGCGCCATATTGATTCCCATAATTGTTTGAGATTTGATAAAAGTAGGCGAGTTTGATGTACTGAAAGAGAATTTTTGAGAGAAGTTTGCAAGAGATGGCTTGTTAATATATCCTGATGGTAAAGACTCACTCTCCCATGGAAGAGAATCAAATGATATCGCTTGATGAATTAGATAGCAAAATCCTTTCGCTACAGTGTGATGAGTAGCTAATAAATCTCTGTTAAGCTCATCATTATCAGAAAACCCAACCTGGCGTAAAAGCTCAAATACTGGTGGTGTCAAAGTGGATGGATCTATTGGATCGGGAAGAGATGGTATTGGAAGAGGAGTGGGAACTTGGTATCCTGTAGGAAGCAATATATAAAATGCAGGATGTGTTTTAATTTGTTCAATTGTGATTCTTTTTGCAGGATCAACGGTCAGCATCCTATTAATAAGGTCTTGCATCTCAGGAGGAAACTCAGGCATAATAAAGTCAGCATTTTTAATCTTTGTGATCAAATTCTTAACAGATTTATCTTCAAATGGACGTTTTCCCTGTGTGTTAGCATCAAAAAATGGAACCCATTTGCAAGTTCCATAAAACATACACAAAGCAATGTAAATAACACGACTCCACAACTCCAAACATCAGCAAGTTTACCATCATATGGAATTCCTTTCACTATCTCAGGGGCAGCATAATGTGGAGATCCACAGTATGTCTCGGAACAAGATGATTTCATAAAACGAGCAAAACCAAAATCAGCAATTTTCACATTGTCGTTCTCGTCGAGAAGAACGTTTTCCGGTTTAATATCGCGATGACAAATAGAATGAGTATGAAGAAAATCAAGCCCATAAATAATTTGGCGGAAAAACTTCAATGCCAAATTAGCCGGAGGCACGCCAACATCAAGCAAATAATCCAGTAATTCTCCATGAGCTGCATACTCGAGTACCAAATAAATGTGAGTCTCTGTTTCAAAAAAATCCAATAATTTCAGCAAATTTGGATGATTAAAAACCTTCATTAAAGAAACTTCGCGCCTGATTTTCTCTCCAAGATTCGGTTGTTCTTGAAATCTTTTCTTTTTCATAATTTTAATGGCAGCTTTTTGGCCAGTTACCTTATGCTGACCAAGTTTAACTTTGGCAGTAGATCCAATGCCAATGCGCTTCAGTATTTGATAGTCACCAATCACTGTCGAATTGCTCATAAAGTAATAATCGTTTTCCAGAAATTTGAAAATATTCTGACCAATATACATTCAATTACTTAGTAAATTATACAAATCTTTTGTCGTTTTGTTTTTTTGGAAGAATTATTCTTCTCAATTCATCCAAAGTTTACAAGAAAATTGAGATAATGGCAAAAACATTAACCGAAATTAGTTTACAAAGGGATCCTCCTGTTTATTGTAGGAACAGATAGAAAAGAGAGACGGAATTGAGATATGGTGTTTCATGGTTGGTTATTGATGATGATATTCGGACTATTGAATTGTCGGCATGGCAAAATTGGGTTTTAAAAAAACAATAAGGATAAGAGGCCATCTTTGTCAGAGAATTATTGTTGGAAGATGATGAAAACCCTGAATGTGAGATGAAACTATTCGATATATCAAGAGAACAATACCCTTCATTAAATAATGGGCCTTGGTTCATATCAAATATGCAGTAGTTTAACCTATATAAGCCTTCATATACATATATCATTCCATAAAATGGGGATATATTATGAATTATGTTTGCATATGTCATTACACCATTGTTTTTGTAAAAATTAATGCAAGTAGAATAGGACATATTGTTTTCGGAAAAGGTACAGAATATACAAGTGAATGGAGATGGATAACTGATGCAGAATCCATTCTGAGCGGCCCTATTCAATGAACAATTTGAATTTTCAACCCAACAGCAGCCATTTCTCAAGTTAATGAATGCATGTCCTTCATACAGAGATGAACAAAGAGAGATTGATAAATATTCAATTATATTAGTATGATATCCAAAAAGATATGCAAAATGATAATTGCCTGAAGCAAAACAACTACTTGCACAAACATGATTCAAAAAAGAATATTGAATCAATCTTAAAAATGATTTGAAGGCAATAATTGCATAAACAATAATTAAATAATTGATCCTACTTGGCAAACATCCTGTAGTGGAATATGATGTGGGGTTAATATTGTCCTTTTTTACCGAATATTCAAGAATTTCTTGAAACATCATTATAGAAGTAGCCACAAATTGATTGAATCTTGAATAATTTTAAAATTCGCAAAAAGTTTAATGATGTATTATAGTTTCTGAAAATATTACCTTCACAAATACCCAAAAAGTCACAATGAAATAATCGAATTGTTGACAATCTCCGATTCTATTCTATTCTTACCTGATAAATCCCATGGGACAAAGCAAATATATATGCATTATTATTATTATTATTATTATTTTCTCATTGTTTTTCATTAGCAAAATGTAATCCCATTAATCAGAAAAAATTAGCCTCAATAGTCGAATGATCACTTTTCGGGTAATGTTTTATGTTTTTTAAGTGAATCATAATCAGATGATGAATGTTAGTAGCTTTTCTGGATTCTAATGATGAGTTTTTACCACTAATAATGTCAATTGGGGTATAATAAATCAATTCTGGGGATATTTTTAAAAATTGGGGGTCAAGTTTCTTACATAACAAAAATCACGACGAGTTTCATATCATTAGATAGAGAATCATTCCAAACTTATAACAACTCATTTTCCCCTATCTTAACTTCTTACATCAGGGATCAACAACATCATGCCAATGTTGGAATCATTGAACAAGAAGCAATCTCTGCCCAATTGATCAAGTGAATCCATTGGAACCGAAACAAATGGAAAGATTCTAGCTATTGTGGCATGTAAACATTCTTAGTTTTTGGGAGAATAATTAACCACTTTTCAGTAATCTCAAAGTTAAAAGTATCTGGTTTACATATAAAATTTTGTTTTCAAAATATTGTGAAAATTCCTCCCAACATTCTGTGAGAGTAACCACTATAATCGGTTTTCATTTAAAAAAATTTCAATGTTGTGCTCAACAAATTGACTTTTTGATAAGAAGTAAAAAGCTTAATTGAATATCATAATGAGCCAGGTTCAGAATGAGTTTTGGAAAAGGGGCCCACCAACAGGATTAAGGGATAGTTTGTTAGTTAGTGGTCTAGTTAAGGACTCAAGTTGTTTTGCTGAAAAAACTCAAGATCAAAAAAATACAGGAATGAAAGTCATTATTAATTCAAAATTACGACCACAAACATCTAAATTGACGATTCCAAAAACCCAAAGACCAAAAGAGGCGAAACCCATTATTCAACCAAATACTATGCAGAAATCTGTGTCTGGTTTTTTGCAGCCAGTTTATAAAGCAATGGCTAATGGGGATAAACCTAGAGATTTTCTATTATCAAGACAAGAGAATTCTCTGATGACAAAAGAACAGAGTACCTCATTATTCCTTGAGATGAGTGGATCATATGCAAGAGGTTTCTCGGGGAAAAGGGACTCAAAAGTGCTATTGGATGACTTTGAGAGATTGATAGCGGAGTTTCAAACCGAAAATAAGACTTTTCGGAGTTTTTATCACCAATTTTCTGAGTTATCCACCATATACTACCTAATATGGAATGAACTGATTTTGCAAATCAAAACATACAATTCAGACCATGCGAAAATCAGCCAAAAGATCAAATTCTTTTTCAAAGAAGCATTTGAGCACTTCCCAAAAATAGAAAGTGAATTTGCCACCATTATTGGTGATTCCGAAAAACAAATATCTCTATTAGAAGGGGCATTAAATTTGAAGGAACAAGAAGCAAACAACAATAAAGAATCGGTCGAAGCCTTGAATGGTACAATAAGGAAACTTAAAACCGAAATAGAAGAACAAAAGCTGAATAATGGGAAATCACAGAATGAGAAAAAAGAATTGTTGATTCAAATCGAGGAATTGAATCAGCAAATTGGTGATTTGAATTATAGGATGGGAGTATTGAAAGGATTAGATGATTCGAAAACCAAAGAAAACGAACAGAAAGATAAAATAATAGCAAATCTCCAATCAGGAATATTGTCACAAGAGGGAATAATAAAGAAATATGAAGAAGAAGGAGCTGGCTACAAAGGGCTTTTCAACAAGTCACAGTCAGAGAACCAGGAAATTCTTGAGAAGTTAATGCTCTGTGAACAAAAACTCGCCGAGCTGTCCAAGAAACCTGATAGAATTAGTATTGGTATCATAACATTGAATTGCCCAAATGAGCCAACTATGAAAACAAAAAAGGAGAGCAAAAAAGGCTCAAAACAGATAAAAAAGCAATCATCATATGAGAAAGCCCCCTTGTTATTACCAAAAAGATCTGATGATTTCAAAACAATGCCTTGTGAAAGTAGAGCTACTCCTCTTGATTCAGATACAAATTGTGCATTAATTACAGAACCAGTTGAAGTTTTCATTTCAACACAAAATAATGGTTCAAAGACAGAGGATTTCTCTGAAAAGGAGAAAGAAGAAGTGATTATTAAAGATGTAGAGATACATTCAGATATATCAGCAACATGTGTCAACGAGTCAGTCCTCCGACTTTTACCGCTACCTCAATTTTCATCAAAGTTCGAGAATCAAAAAGATATTTTAGATTTTGTTCCATTTTCAAAGAAAGGCAAACAGAAAACCTTTTCTTGGACGATTCGACAGATTGTTCATGTTTTCCGGCATGGACTTAGCAGTAATTGTAAAGATATTGGAGGTTTTATATCCATCTATAAAGCAATTCTGCATGAACTTTGTACCAATGATCAAATATGTGATACGTTTTTAGAGAATTTTCAACAATCTTTGCTTCACCATCAAAGTCGGTCAAATTCTATTAGTTTTTTTTTCTCTTTTATTTCTGGAGAGTATAATGTTTTGGATTTCCAATTCTTTAATGTTATTTTTAATGCAGGATATAACATGCTTGAACCTGAAATGGATAAAACATTAGATGATCCTGATTTATTCACAGATTATGATATGTTCTTAATATCGAAGGAAAATGTTAAGACATTGTATCAGATGGTATTTTTCAATAAAGAAATCCCAAATGATTCATTAGCAGAGTTATTCACTGGCCAAAATTCATCAACATCATTTTGGAAATTAGCCAGAATTATGATATTGAAATTTAATGAGTTATATAAAAGATTCCACGACTCAGTTTCAAACCTGTTCGAGATCGCTTCTCAAGGATCACAAGAAAAACTAATGAAGGTACAATTTTCTAATCTCCTAAGAATCCTTTATCCCTTTTCTCATAAGAGCTTTTTAAGCAATACTTGGAAAAAATTCATCTCAATGGAAAAAGCTGGCAATGAATCACTTTACAGATCCACTTTTTTGTCAGTATGTTCTGATATACCAGACATAGTACTCTCAGTAACAGAATTGCCATATATATCAAACTTTCACCAGAAGTTGATTGGCTTGTCAGATCAGCAATACCAAATATTCAACTTCTTGTATACCAGATACATTTCCATTATTCCTCAATTGCATGAAGAATCGCCTCAGGAAATTAAGCAGAATCAAAAGAAGCTAATAGGAATTGTGAGAAACTCAATTGCCATATGCGATATTTCATCTGGGGTGAGGAGCTACAGGCACTTTCTCCAAACAATTGATCTGCACATGACACAGCAATCACTATACACAGTAATTTCCGAGGAAATATCTGAACCTGAGGCTAATATACTAATCAATCATCTGAAGATGAGAGAGACAATAGCATCAAATCATTTCTGGAAAAGTGATTTGTTAGAATCTTTTCAAACTTTGATTGAGAGAAATAATTTATACAAATTGTTAAACTAACTGATATTAAATTTTGGGTGCAAGCCAATATCCCTCTATGAATATACCAGAGGGTTATATCCCTCTAACGATAGACAACTTTTTGTTAAGTTTATTGTAATTGTTTTTCAGTAAGTTACAAATCAGTTGATGGAAACAAAATGAACAGCATTTTTAAGGATATTGAACCCTAAACGAAGTATTTTTTACTCAAAGAATGATTCATCATCATATACTCTTCTGCTTGAAGCGCTCTTTTGATTATTTGCCTGGATTTTTTAATAGGTATTAGCTTATTTTGGTCTTCCTCTCTTTATCCCAATGTTTTCTTTGCTTTGAGGACTATAGGGAAGAGAAAGACCATATTTTTCTTGTATTCCATTCAGCTCTTTTTCAACCTCTTCGTAATCACTCAAATATGCAGCCCTTCTTGACATTTCTTTGCTAAATATGGAGCAATTGGTTATATTTTAAGATGTTTGTTTTAACAATTCCCTTAAATTGTTTTGGCGAATCTCAATAAAGAATCTCTTTCATTCTGACGATTTGGGAATGCAATATGATTTCCATCAATGAAACAGGGAAATCATCACAAATACTGCTATATAGAGCAATAGTATGTGAACAAGGATAGCCATTTTAGTCTGATTTCATCCAATATTCACTTCATACTTGTCTCCATTATAAACAACTATTCCATCTTTCTCTTGACAACAAAGACGAAAACGAAAACTATCAACAATTCCAAAATGTGATTCCCATTCTCTCAACAAGTTAATTACTCCAATCTGATCATTTCTATCACTAGGAATATGTCCTGACACAAGAAAATCAATGAATTGACAAAATATTTCGAAATCACACGAAACGCTCAAAATAATTTGATTTGTACCCGAATATTCATCTCTAAATCTCTTTAAACACAATAAAAACTTGTTTTCAACATGTTTTGTTCTATCATATTGTTGAATCATAACTTTTGCCCACATAATCACTGCCATGTGAGTCATCGAATAGCAAAGTTGTGGGGTTAATTAATATCATTGTATTAAAATGAATATAATCAAAATAAAGTTGAAAACGGAATATTAACCCAAATCAGGAAGGCCAGTCTCAGTAAAAAATTGTTTCTTTCAACCCAAATAGTAAAAAAAGATTGGAAAAAATACTCAATTCTTTGGAAAGTAAGAAAATGATGCTTCGAATCCCTCTGTAATAACAATCACATTAAGCAATATTTGTTCTATGGCGAGAATACTTCTGTTGGCTGAAGAGACAACCTGGATAATCATAACAAGGAGAATATTCAGTTTTTAGTAAATACAGATGATCAATAATTAATCAAAGAACTCGATAAAATACTAACCAAATTTGATTATTTTAAACAATAAATCGAAAGAAAAACAATAAAAATACTCATTGGGAATGAATATCTCGAGACTGATAATATTCAAAGAACCATCGAAACATTAGAGACTGTTCTATAAGTTATATCATACGACAATCCATAGAGTTTTCCACCAGAAAAAATTATCCTCAAAAGTAAATAGCAAAAATGATACATTTCATATTTAAGGCCATTCCATTAGAAGACTTGGTTTTTTAAGAACTTTGGGAGAAGGAAGCTGTGGAGAGGTTTATTTAGCCGAATCAAGAACATTAGTGTTAGTTGCAGTCAAAAAACCACATTAAATGAGGATGACTCAGAGATTATTATTTTACATCGAGATTTGAGCAGCATGAGTATTGTTCTTGATGAAAAATATCAAAATTACAGATTTTGGTTTTTCAAAGGTGAAATCTGGAAACCTAACAGTTTTTGGTAGGTGTGTTTTTTGGGGAAAGATTTTTCCTATTTGGGGAATTCTTTTTCATAAATTGGGGAATCAATGTTTTTGGAAACCTTGTTTTTTTGACACTTGAAATTAATAAATTTGATTTCAAACAAAT
>Ga0074193_1000524_pt1 | contig 61810 bp, 53 predicted proteins | sample EPASupsiteHSE605_FD_64523 | JGI IMG/M metagenome (GOLD analysis project Ga0074193, IMG submission 64523) | Bioremediated contaminated groundwater from EPA Superfund site, New Mexico - Sample HSE6-05 | ecosystem: Environmental > Aquatic > Deep subsurface > Groundwater > Contaminated ...
TGGCAGTCAACGTGTGCATAGTGTCTGTTTGCAGTTTCATATTCAACGTGTGCTGTTGAAATTGTGATTCCTCTTTCTCTTTCTTCTGGTGCTTTGTCGATATTAGCGAAATCTACAGCTTCACCAGTACCGTTTCTGTCATGTAATACTTTTGTTATTGCAGCTGTTAAAGTTGTTTTGCCATGGTCAACGTGACCAATGGTTCCAACGTTAACATGAGGTTTTGTTCTTTCATATTTTTGCTTTGCCATTTAATATTTCCTCCCGGATTATTTTAGATATATACATATCTGTTTATTTTTTAGTTTTATTATTTAGCTGTAATTTTTTCAGCAACGCTGTTAGGAACTCTTTCAAAGTGATCAAATTCCATTGCATAACTTGCTCTACCTTGAGACATAGAACGAAGAATTGTTGAATATCCGAACATTTCTGATAATGGAACAAATGCATCTACAAGCTTTATTCCGTTTCTATCTGAGAATCCTTCAACTCTACCTCTTCTTGAGCTTATATCTCCCATAACATCTCCTAAATATTCTTCTGGAGTAGTTACTTCAACTTTCATGTAAGGCTCAAGTAGTACTGGTGATGCTTTAGCCATAGCTTGTTTAAAAGCCATAGATCCAGCGATTTTAAACGCCATTTCGCTTGAGTCAACGTCATGATATGATCCATCATACAATGTAACTTTAAAGTCAATAACTGGGTATCCAGCAAGTATACCATTATCTGATGCGCCTCTTATTCCGGCTTCAACAGCTGGTATATACTCTTTTGGAATAGCTCCACCTGTTATTGCATTAACAAATGTAAAGCCTTTACCTGCTTCTTGAGGTTCCATAGTAATTTTAACGTGACCATATTGTCCTTTACCACCAGACTGTCTTGCATATTTGCAATCAACATCTGCTGTACCAGAAATTGTTTCTTTGTAAGAAACTTGTGGTTTACCAACATTTGCTTCAACTTTGAATTCTCTCATAAGTCTATCAACTATGATTTCCAAATGCAGTTCGCCCATTCCGGCAATTATTGTTTGACCTGTGTCAGGATTTGTATATGTTTTGAATGTTGGATCTTCTTCAGCAAGCTTTTGAAGACCAATACCCATTTTTTCCTGTCCTGCTTTTGTTTTAGGTTCAATTGCTACTTCTATAACTGGGTCAGGGAATTCCATAGATTCTAATACTATTGGATGATCAGGGTCACACAATGTATCACCAGTTGTAGTTTGTTTTAAACCAACAGCTGCCTCTATATCTCCTGTATAAGATGTTTTTATTTCTTCTCTCTTGTTTGCATGCATCTGAAGGATTCTACCAATTCTTTCTTTCTTGTTTTTAGTAGAATTCAATACATAAGTACCAGACTCCATTACACCTGCATAAATTCTGAAGAAAGTAAGTTTTCCTACAAATGGGTCAGTCATTATTTTAAATGCTAATGCTGCCAATGGAGCTTCATCTGATACTGGTATTACTATTTCTTCTTTAGTACTAGGATCAAAACCCTGCATTGGTGGTACATCTAAAGGACTTGGTAAATAATCAATTACTGCATCCAATAACAATCTAACACCCTTATTTTTATATGCACTTCCGCAAAGAACAGGTATCATTTGAACATTGATAGTTGCATTTCTGATTGCATGTTTCAATTCTTCTATAGTAACTTCTTCTGCATTAAGGTATTTTTCCATTAATGTTTCATCGAAATCAGCTACAGCTTCAATTAATTTTTCTCTGTATTCATTTGCTTGATCTACATATTCTTCTGGTATATCAATAATTTCTATATCAGCACCATCTTCATCATTATATCTTATAGTCTTCATTTGAACTAAATCTATAATAGCATGAAAATTTTCTTCAGAACCAATTGGTAACTGAATAGGAACAGCGTTAGCCTTTAATCTATCTATCATTGTGCCTACTGAATAAGAGAAATTTGCACCTAATTTATCCATTTTGTTAACAAAACAGATTCTTGGAACATGATATTTATCTGCCTGTCTCCAAACAGTTTCAGATTGGGGTTCAACTCCCATTTTTGCATCAAATACTGTTACAGCACCATCCAACACTCTCAAAGATCTTTCAACTTCAACTGTAAAGTCTACGTGTCCTGGTGTATCTATAATGTTTACTCTTACATCTTTCCACTTACATGTAGTAGCAGCTGAAGTTATTGTTATTCCTCTTTCCTGCTCTTGTTCCATCCAGTCCATTTGAGATGCACCTTCGTGAGTTTCTCCGATTTTGTGAATTTTTCCAGTATAGAACAGGATTCTTTCGGTGCATGTAGTTTTTCCTGCATCAATATGCGCCATTATACCAATATTCCTTGTATTTTCTAAAGAATATTCTCTCATTTTTTCCTCCTTCTAGCTGCTAAATAAAATTTCATATTAATTTTCATTTTTAGCTATTTAATTACCATCTAAAATGAGCAAATGCTTTATTAGCTTCCGCCATTTTATGTGTATCTTCTCTTTTCTTAACGCTAGCTCCTACGCTATTAGCTGCATCCATTAATTCTTTTGCAAGCCTTTCACGCATAGTTTTTTCTCCTCTTTTACGAGAATATGTTACTAACCATCTAAGTCCTAACGTCTGTCTTCTTTCAGGTCTAACTTCTATAGGTACCTGATATGTTGCACCACCAACTCTTCTTGCTTTAACTTCAAGAACTGGCATGATATTGTTCATTGCTTTAGTAAACACCTCTAATGGATCTTCACCTGTTTTTTCTTTTATGATGTCAAATGCATCATAAACAATTGTTTGAGAAACCCCTTTTTTACCATCGTACATAAGTTGATTGATTAATTTACTCACAACTTTGTCTTTGTAAATAGGATCTTCCATTACTACTCTTTTGGGTATGTGACCTTTTCTTGGCACTGTACTTCCCTCCTTAATAAGAATTTAATTCATAGGTACTCGACAATATAATCTTTGCCGTTGTGCACAAAATGCTTCATATATATATTATGGCATAGTGTGCCGGATATCGTCTAATTTGTTATTATTTCTTCTTTTCTCTCTTAGCTCCATATTTGGATCTAGATTGCATTCTCTTGTTTACACCAGCTGTATCAAGGGTACCTCTAACTATATGGTATCTAACCCCTGGTAAGTCTTTAACTCTACCTCCTCTTATAAGAACAACACTGTGTTCCTGTAAGTTGTGGCCTACTCCTGGGATGTATGCAGTTACTTCAGTTCCATTTGTTAACTTTACTCTGGCAATTTTTCTAAGTGCTGAGTTTGGTTTCTTAGGTGTTACTGTTTTAACTGATGTACATACTCCTCTTTTTTGTGGTGAGTTTGTCTCATTCATCTTTTTTTGTAATGAGTTATAGCTTACATTTAATGCTGGAGAATTGGATTTATAAGTAACTTCTTTTCTTCCTTTTCTCACTAACTGGTTAATTGTTGGCATTCGTGCACCTCCTTCTTTCGACTATCTATTTTAAAACGGCAGCCGCCGCTGCGTTTACGTCAATACCGCAGGCTGTTCCAAGTTCTCTCATGTTGTCAAAATAAATTATTTCAACTCCATTCTCTTTACAAACATCTACGATAGGTTCCGTAACATGAAAATCAGCATCCTTTGAAATATATACTTTTACTGCTTCATTTTTAAGCAGTGCTCTCAAAGTCTGTTTTTTACCAATTACTACTTTGTTTTGATCTAATTTATCTATCATTTCATCACCTTTCAAACACTATAAAAATTATGTTCCTTTATAAAGAAACATAATTTTTTATAATTTAAAGGATTAAAACACTTGAGTATTTTATCATTATATTTTTTATATGTCAAACATTTTTTAAATATTTGCTCTTTTTTTGCTATTTTATTACTTGTTTTGATATTTATTAATCTTCTTCTACTGCTACTTCTTCGTCATGTACCATATCAGGAGTTGTAATACCAACATTTCTATATTTTCTCATTCCTGTTCCTGCAGGTATTAGTTTTCCAATCAATACATTTTCTTTAAGACCACGAAGAGCATCTACTTTACCTTTTGTAGCTGCATCCGTTAAAACTCTTGTAGTTTCCTGGAATGAAGCTGAAGATAAGAATGAATCAGTGGCTAAAGATGACTTTGTAATACCAAGTAAAGTAACTTCACCTTGTGCAGGTTCTTTACCAGCTTTTATAGCAATATCATTTTGTTGATCAAATTCATATGTTGAAACAAGACTTCCTGGAAGTAGAGGTGTATCTCCTGCTTCTTCAATTCTAATCTTATTCATCATTTGTCTTATGATAACTTCAACGTGCTTATCACTAATATCAACACCCTGCATTCTATAAACTCTTTGAACTTCCATCAAAATATATGATTCTAATGCTTTTGCTCCAATTATTCTTAGTATGTCATGAGGGTTAATAGAACCATCAGTAATCTTATCTCCTGCTTCTACTTGTTCGCCATCACTTACCAAAATTTTCGAACCATAAGGTATTAAATATGTTTTGCTTTCGCTCATTGAATTATTAGTAACAGTAACTTCTCTTTTATGAACTTTTTCAGTCACAGATATAACTCCAGGTATATCTGAAATTATAGATTGACCTTTTGGTTTTCTTGCTTCAAACAACTCTTCGATACGTGGCAAACCTTGTGTAATATCCGCTGCCGCTGCTATACCACCTGTATGGAATGTACGCATTGTAAGCTGTGTACCAGGTTCACCTATCGATTGTGCTGCCACAATACCTACAGCATTACCAACATGTACTAGTTTACCTGTAGCAAGGTCAGTACCATAACATTTAGCACAAACACCATGAGATGTTTTACAAGTAAGAACTGATCTTACTCTAACTTTTTTAATTCCTGCATTTTGTATTTTCTTAGAAAGTTGTTCAGATATAAATCCTCCTGCTTCAACCATAACATCACCTGTTTCAGGATTAATTATATCATTTGAAGCATATCTGTCTGCACATCTTTCACTCATTTCTTCTATTACTTCTTTTCCATCAATAAATGATTCAACTTCAATACCATCAGTTGTTCCACAATCTATTTCTCTTATTATAACATCTTGACTTACGTCAACAAGTCTTCTAGTAAGATATCCTGAGTCCGCTGTTCTAAGTGCAGTATCTGTTAATCCCTTACGTGCACCAGTAGCTGATAGGAAGAATTCAAGTACTGAAAGTCCTTCACGGAAGTTAGATTTAACTGGGATCTCAACTGTTTTACCTGAAGCACTAGCCATAAGACCACGCATACCGGCAAGCTGTTTAATTTGGTTACGACCACCACGGGCTCCAGAAACTGACATAATATATATGCTGTTTAATACGTCCAATTTTTCCATAAGAGCATTAGTAACATCTTCTGTAGTCTGATTCCAAATTTTTATAACATTTTCATATCTTTCATCGTCAGTCATCAAACCTCTACGATATTTTTTCTCATATTCAAGAACTTGTTTTTCAGCCTTTTCAATAAGAATTTTCTTTTCTTCTGGAACAGTAATATCACTGATACTTACGCTTATTGCTCCAATAGTCGAATATCTGTATCCTTTTGATTTAATAACGTCTAGTACATCTGCTGTTTTTGAGTTTCCATGAGTTCTAAAACATTTATAAATTACTTCTTCTAATGTTTTCTTAGTAACTGTAGTGTCAATTTCAAGTGAAAATTTATCTACATCTCTATCTACAAAACCAAGGTCTTGTGGAATATCTTCATTGAATATAAATCTTCCTACTGTGCTTTCAACAAGTTTTGTTTCTCCGTCTCTTACAACTTTTAATTTAATTCTAGCATGCAAATCAACTTCTTTATTAAAGTATGCCATATACATTTCGTCATAATCTTTAAATATCATGCCTTGACCTTTAGCATCTTTTATTTCTAGAGTCATATAATAGCTACCAAGAACCATATCCTGTGTAGGTGTAGTTATTGGTCTACCATCTTTAGGTGCAAGAATGTTATTTACAGACATCATTAAGAACCTAGATTCTGCTTGAGCTTCAACAGATAATGGTACATGGACTGCCATTTGGTCTCCATCAAAGTCCGCATTGTATGCAGTACATACAAGTGGATGAAGCTTAATAGCTTTTCCATCAACCAAAACTGGTTCAAATGACTGAATACCAAGTCTGTGAAGAGTTGGTGCACGGTTTAACATTACAGTATGATCTTTAATTATTTCATCTAATACATCCCATACTGAATTATCAACCTTTTCAACTTTTTTCTTTGCGCTTTTTATATTGTGTGCTAAACCATTTTCAACAAGCTTTTTCATTACGAAAGGCTTAAATAGTTCAAGTGCCATTTTCTTAGGCAATCCACACTGATTGAATTTAAGTTCAGGTCCAACAACTATAACTGAACGGCCTGAGTAGTCAACTCTTTTTCCAAGAAGGTTTTGTCTGAAACGTCCTTGTTTACCCTTTAACATATCAGAAAGTGATTTTAAAGGTCTGTTTCCAGGACCAGTTACAGGTCTTCCTCTTCTACCATTGTCTATTAAAGCATCTACTGCTTCTTGAAGCATTCTTTTTTCATTTCTTACAATGATATCAGGAGCTCCAAGATCAAGAAGTCTTTTTAATCTGTTGTTTCTATTTATAACTCTTCTATATAAGTCATTTAAATCTGATGTAGCAAATCTTCCTCCATCAAGCTGAACCATAGGTCTAAGTTCTGGAGGTATAACCGGTACAACTTCAAGTATCATCCATTCAGGTTTGTTTCCTGAAATTCTAAAAGCTTCAATTACTTCAAGTCTACGCGTAATTCTAATTTTTTTCTGACCCTTACTATCTTTAAGCTGGCTTTTCAGTTCTTCAGATTCTTTTTCAAGATCTATTTTCATTAAGAGCTTTCTTATTGCTTCAGCTCCCATTTCAGCTTTAAATCCATTTTTGTAATGATCTTTATATTCTCTATACTCCATTTCAGTTAACAATTGTTTTTCTGATAATGAAGTATCTCCAGCTTCTGTAACTACATATTGTGCAAAATATAATATTTTTTCCAAAGCTCTAGGGGACATGTCTAGTATTAATCCAAGTCTACTTGGTATTCCTTTGAAATACCAAATATGAGAAACTGGGGCTGCAAGTTCAATATGGCCCATTCTTTCTCTTCTTACTTTAGCTTTCGTTACTTCAACTCCGCAACGGTCACACACTACTCCTTTATATCTAACTCTTTTATATTTTCCGCAGTGACATTCCCAATCCTTCGTTGGCCCGAATATTTTTTCACAAAAAAGTCCATCTTTTTCAGGTTTTAAAGTACGGTAGTTAATTGTTTCAGGTTTTTTTACTTCTCCTCTTGACCATTGTCTTATTTTATCTGGAGAAGCCAAGCCGATTCTAATTGATTCAAAATTATTATAATCTACCAAGGAGTTCGCTCCCTTCTTTATTTTTTTTCAATTTGTCTTTAATCTTAATACTCATCGTCATCATCGTCATCAAACAATTCTTCTTCATCAATATCCAAATCATCTACATCATCTACATCATCAATTTCATCAATTTCATCGATATCATCAATTTCATCAATTTCATCAATATCATCTATATCTTCAGCACCATCTTTTATGTTTATTTCAATCATACCTTCTGTGCCTTCTTCATATTTAACATCGCCGATATTTTCTTTGTCTATTGGATAATTTTCTTCATCAGCATCAATAGTTTCCGTAATTTCAACTTCATCTTGATCACTTGTGACAATTTTTATATCAAGAGCTAAACTTTGCAATTCTTTTACAAGAACTTTGAAAGATTCTGGAATTCCTGGTTCAGGGATGTTTTCACCTTTTACTATGGCTTCATATGTTTTTACTCTACCAGTAACATCATCTGATTTTACAGTAAGTATTTCTTGCAGTGTATGTGCTGCACCATATGCTTCCAAAGCCCAAACTTCCATCTCACCAAATCTTTGTCCTCCAAATTGAGCTTTTCCTCCCAATGGCTGTTGAGTTACTAATGAGTAAGGTCCTGTAGATCTAGCATGTATTTTATCATCAACAAGGTGATGCAATTTCAGCATATACATGTATCCAACTGTTACAGGTCCGTCAAATGTTTCACCTGAACGACCATCTCTAAGTTCGATTTTACCGCTTCTTGGATATCCAGCCATTTCAAGTGCATCAAAAATATCATCCTCAGATGCTCCATCAAATACAGGTGTAGCAACATGCCAACCTAATTTTTTAGCAGCTAAGCCAAGATGTACTTCCAATACCTGACCAATATTCATACGTGAAGGAACCCCTAGTGGATTAAGTACTACTTGAAGTGGTGTACCATCTGGCAAATAAGGCATATCTTCTTCTGGCATTATGCGAGAAATAACCCCTTTGTTACCGTGACGTCCACACATTTTATCTCCAACATTAATTTTTCTTTTCGTTGCAATATAAACTCTTACAAGTTTGCTTACGCCTGGACTTAATTCATCTCCATTTTCTCTTGTAAATACTTTTACATCAACAATTATACCAGCTTCTCCATGAGGAACTTTTAAAGATGTATCTCTTACTTCTCTGGCCTTTTCACCAAATATTGCTCTAAGAAGTCTTTCTTCAGCTGTAAGTTCAGTTTCTCCTTTTGGAGTTACTTTACCAACAAGAATATCGCCTGGTTCAACTTCAGCACCTATTCTTATTATTCCTCTTTCATCTAAATCTTTCAGAGAATCATCACCAACATTAGGGATGTCTCTTGTTATTTCTTCTGGTCCAAGCTTTGTATCTCTTGCTTCAGATTCATATTCTTCTATATGAACAGATGTTAAAACATCATTCATTACCAATCTTTCATTTAACAACATAGCATCTTCATAGTTGTAACCTTCCCATGTCATAAAGCCCATTAGAAGATTTTTACCTATTGCGATATCTCCATTTTCTGTTGATGGACCATCTGCAATAATTTGACCTCTTTTTATTTCGTCGCCTTTATAAATTATAGGTCTTTGATTTACACAAGTACCTTGATTTGATCTTTTGAATTTCAACAGTGGATATTTATCTATCATACCATTGTCTTTTCTTTTAATCAAAATTTCAGATGCAGTTACAGATATAGCTGTTCCATCATTTTGAGCCACAGCTACAGCGCCAGAATCTTTTGCTGCTTTATATTCCATACCTGTACCAATTATAGGAGCTTCAGTGATTAAGAGAGGCACTGCCTGTCTTTGCATGTTAGCGCCCATTAGTGCACGGTTAGCATCGTCATTTTCAAGGAAAGGTATCATGCCTGTTCCAACAGAAATTACCTGTTTAGGTGATACTTCCATGTAATCAACCATATCTCTTGGTACTATTTCATTTAAACCATTTAAACCTCTAACAACAACTCTTTGATTGGCAAAAGTTCCATCTTCATTTAAAGGTTCATTTGCTTGTGCTACTATTTTTGTATCTTCTATATCAGCAGTGATGTAGTCTATAGTTCCTGTTACTACACCGCTTTCTTTATCTACTCTTCTGTATGGTGACTCTAAAAAACCATAATCATTTATTCTAGCATATGTTGCCAAAGATGTAATCAAACCTATATTTGGTCCTTCAGGCGTTTCTATAGGGCACATTCTTCCATAATGAGAATGGTGAACGTCTCTAACTTCAAAACTTGCTCTATCTCTGCTTAAACCACCAGGTCCAAGTGCTGACATTCTTCTTTTATGAGTAAGCTCAGCTAGAGGATTTGTTTGATCCATGAACTGAGATAACTGGCTGCTACCAAAAAATTCTTTAATTGCAGCAGAAACAGGTCTAATGTTAATTAAAACCTGTGGTGTTACTACATCAACATCTTGAATAGTCATTCTTTCTCTAACTACTCTTTCCATTCTTGACAAGCCAACTCTAACCTGATTTTGGAGAAGTTCTCCTACAGATCTAATTCTTCTGTTTCCTAAATGGTCTATATCATCAATATTTCCAATGCCTTTAAATAATCCGAATTGATAGTTTACAGAAGAAATCATATCTTCAACAATAATATGTCTTGGTGACAATAATTTGTAATTATCAACTATTGCTCTCTCAATATCATCTAAATTACTATTTTCTTCTATTATCTTTTTCATTGCAGGATAATAAACTCGTTCTTTTAATCCGAGTTTTTCAAAGTCTATATCTAATCCAAACACTTCTGGTTCAACAAATTTGTTGCTAACAACTCTTGTAACTTTATCTTCAGAGTTAATTACATCAACAGTAAATATACCTGCTGCTTCCATTTGTCTTATGGCTTCTATTTTAATAATATCATCTTTATGTACTATTACTTCGCCAGTTTCCTTATCAATTATATCTTCAGCTGCTCTTTTTCCTTCAATTCTATTTTCAAGGCTAAGCTTCAGATTAAATTTATATCGTCCTACTTTGGCTAAGTCATATCTTTTAGGGTCAAAAAATAAAGAATTAATTAATGATGTTGCACTATCTATAGTTGGAGGCTCTCCCGGTCTAAGTCTTTTATAAATCTCTATTAAGGCTTCATCAGAATTTGTAGTGTTGTCTTTTTCCAATGATTTTAAAAGTTGTTCTGTCTCACCAACAGCTTCAATCATTTGTGAGTTTGTAGAATAACCCATTGCTCTTAACAATACTGTTATAGGAAGCTTCCTTGTTCTGTCAACTCTTACGTATATAATATCGTTAGAGTCTGTTTCATATTCAAGCCAAGCGCCTCTGTTCGGAATTACAGTTGATGAATATAATTCCTTACCGATTTTGTCCCTTGTCATATGATAGTACACTCCAGGTGAACGAACTAATTGACTTACAATAACACGTTCTGCTCCATTTATAATAAATGTTCCCTTTTCAGTCATTAGAGGAAAATCACCCATGAATGCTTCTTGCTCTTTAATCTCACCTGTTGCTTTGTTTATTAATCTAACTTTAAGCTTAAGTGGAACTGAAAATGTTGCGTCTCTTTCTTTACATTCAACTTGGCTATATTTTGGTTCACCATATAAAGCATGGTCAACAAACTCCAAAATCAAATTGCCGGTATAATCCTCTATTGGGGAAATATCATCAAAAACTTCTTTTAAGCCTTCATTGATAAACCATTCGTAGGATCTTTTTTGAACCTCAATTAGATCCGGTAGCTCTAAAACTTCATCAATTTTAGAGTAAGACATCCTTACCCTATTACCTATTTTCACAGGATGCGGCATTTTTTCACCCCTTAGTTTATAATAATTTTATTGGCTTACAAATTCTATGCCAACATTTTATGCTTATGCATTATATAATAATATCATTATACATTTTTTCTGTCAATATTTTTTTTAAAAATATTGCTTAAAAGTATAATAACTTTTTATTGCTGTATTAGTTACTTTTTAATTTTATATTGAAATTTATGCGATGACAAACATCTAGTTATGAGTTGTTAAAACTTCCTATTTAACTTGTTTAAAGCAAAGTCTAATTGATATTATTTACAATTATATGAGAAATATTCATAATATTAATATTTTTGTAAATTATTTCTGATTCGATATTTTAACTAAAATACGTTTAGATGAGTTAATTTTAAAAAAGACTCTACACATTGCGGTAAAGTCTTTCTGTCAGATGAAGGGGGACACACCTTTAAGGAGAGTCAGCCCCTGGGGATAAACCTTAAAGGAATGTCCCCGTTATCTTATTTATTATTTTATTTCTACTGCAGCGCCTTCAGCTTCTAAAGCAGCTTTCATTTTGTCAGCTTCTTCTTTAGCTACAGCTGTTTTTAATGTAGTAGGAGCATTGTCAACTGCATCTTTAGCTTCTTTTAAGCCAAGACCTGTTAATTCTCTAACTACTTTAATAACTTTTATTTTGCTAGCTCCAGCTGATGTAAGAACTACGTCAAATTCAGTTTTTTCTTCTTCTACAGGAGCTGCAGCACCAGCTGCTCCACCTGCTACTGCAACAGGAGCTGCTGCACTAACACCGAATTCTTCTTCTATTGCTTTTACTAATTCATTTAATTCTAATACTGTTAATTTCTTTATTTCTTCAACAAAGTTTGTTATTTTTTCACTTGCCATTTTGATTTACCTCCGTTTTTATATTTAATTAATTAACTTGCTATTTCTTCGTCTTTCTTGCTAATTTGATCAAGCATATAAGCAAGATTTCTGATATTTCCTTGTAATACTCCAGCCAATTGGCCAAGAAGTATTTCTCTTGATGGTATACTTGCTAGTTCTTGAACTTGAGCAGCATTCATTATTTTGCCTTCAGCAATACCTGCTTTTATTTTCAATGTATCGTTGCTTGTTTTGGCAAAATCATTAGTCACTCTTGCAGCAGCAAAATCATCATTGAAAGACATTGCTATTGCATTTGGACCTTCTAAATTAACGTTAAAATCTTCGTAACCTAATTCTTTAAATGCAAAACCCATCATTGAATTTTTATATACTTTATATTCAACACCTGCTGCTCTACATTTATTTCTTAATTCAGTTACTTTTTCAACAGTTAAGCCTTTGTATTCAACTAATACAACTGATTTAGCACTTCTAAATTTTTCAGTTATATCGCCAACTAATTGTTTCTTTTGTTCTAATACTGTTTGATTCATATCCGTTACACCTCCTTATAAGCGGTATATACTACTTATAAATTTCATTACTTTTGCGTTTGACTTACCAACAATTTTCAATCACTTTAACTTGATTCAATTAATGTTGGTCGGTTCGCAGTCTCATTCACAAATATATCTGCTCCCTACGGTCGCATATATTTGGAATTCGTTGCGTTTGACCTACCGCCATTTTTTTCTCCCTATGGTCGAAAAAATGGGGTTAGGGCATAAAAAAATTCTCTCCGCAGACGAAGAGAAAGTTGATGGCTAAGCAATGCTTAATTTCTCACCTCGGTTGGATATTTAAGCTTTTAGAGCACCAACGGTCTGCGGTTTTATTTAATTGTCGCTTGAATTATATCTATAGTTCTAGTTTATGTCAATACAAATTTTTAGTTTAGTCCATTAGTTTTGATGGATTAAGTTTAACGCCAGGTCCCATAGTGCTTGCTATTGCAACACTTCTTAAGTATTTACCTTTAGCAGCAGCTGGTTTTGCTTTTATAATTGCATCCATAATACTTTTTAAGTTGTCAACTAATTTTTCTGTACCGAAAGATTTTTTTCCTACAGGAACGTGAATGATAGAAGTTTTATCAAGTCTATACTCAACTTTACCTGCTTTAATCTCTTGAATAGCTTTAGCTACATCAAATGTTACTGTACCTGATTTAGGGTTTGGCATTAATCCTTTAGGACCTAATACTCTACCAAGTTTACCAACTACACCCATCATATCTGGAGTAGCGATTACTACGTCAAAATCAAACCAGCTTTCTTTTTGTATCTTATCAGCTAAATCATTTTCACCTACATATTCTGCACCAGCTTCTTCAGCTTCTTTAGCTTTGTCGCCTTTTGCGAATACTAATACACGTACAGTTTTTCCTGTTCCGTGAGGTAGAACTACAGCGCCTCTTACTTGTTGGTCTGCATGTCTTGAATCTACACCTAATTTTATATGAGCTTCTATTGTCTCATCAAAATTAGCTTTTGCTGTACCAAGCATTACTGTTACAGCTTCTTCTAAGTCATATAATTTAATTTTATCAAATGACTTCATACTATCTTGATATTTTTTTCCTCTTTTTGGCATTTAAATTACCTCCTTGGTGGTCGTGCAGCCTTTAGGCCTCCCACTGATTGCCGTGTTACATAATAATTTCAATTTCTTACTTTTCTACTGTTACGCCCATACTTCTTGCAGTTCCTGCTACTAAACTCATAGCAGCTTCAATTGTGTTAGCATTTAAATCCGGCATTTTTAACTTAGCAATTTCTTCAACTTTTTCTTTAGAAATAGTTGCTACTTTCTTTTTGTTAGGTTCTCCGGAACCACTTTCGATACCAACTGCTTTCTTTATTAGTACTGCTACTGGTGGAGTCTTTGTGATAAATGTAAATGATCTATCTTGATAAACAGTTAATACTATTGGTATTATCATACCAGCTTGATCTGCTGTTTTAGCATTAAATTCTTTACAAAATCCCATTATATTCACACCATGAGGTCCTAATGCTGTACCAACTGGTGGAGCTGGAGTAGCCTTTCCTGCTGGAATCTGCAGTTTTACTATAGCCATTACTTTTTTTGCCATATCGTTGCACCTCCTTAATCGTTTAACGATGGTATCCATTGTTTATTTATTGAAAAGTTTTTATACTTTCTCAATCTGATTATAATCAAGTTCGATAAGAGTTTCTCTTCCAAACATTGAAACAAAAGCTTTAATCTTTCTTTTTTCCTGGCTTATACTTTCTACTGTACCTATGAAGTTTTCAAAAGGTCCTTCCATAACCTTAATTGTATCGTTGATGTCAAGTTCTATAGCAGGAAGTCTCTCAACAACTCCAAGTGCTTTTACTTCTTCGTCTGACAAAGGCACTGGTTTAGAGCCTGGTCCTACAAAGCCTGTAACTCCCCTTGTGTTTCTAACAAGATACCAAGACTCATCAGTCATTATCATTTTTATAATAACATAACTAGGGAACATCTTTCTTTCTTTAATTTTCTTCTTGCCGTTTTTAACTTCAGTTACTTCTTCAACCGGCACTCTAACCTCAAAAATTATATCTTGCATATCTCTGTTTTCAACAAGCTTTTCGATGTTAGCTTTTACTTTATTTTCATGCCCCGAATATGTATGAACAACATACCATCTTGATCCTTGTGACTCTTGTTTCATACCCGCTTTACTCCTTTTTAAACAATTAATCCAACAATGTTTTCAAAAACAAGATCTAATCCCCATATAACTACTGTCATAACTGAAACTGTAACAAGTACAACTATAGTATAGTTTGTTAGTTCTTTTCTTGTAGGCCAATTTACCTTTTTTAACTCTGATTTTACACCCTTAAAATAACTTTTTGCTCGCGATGTTAGTTTTGGTTTGTTTTCATTTTCTTTATTAGACATTTAAACACCTCAATACGATTATTTTGTTTCTTTATGAAGAGTATGTTTTTTACAGAATTTACAATATTTGTTCAATTCTATTCTCTCAGGATTTTCTCTTTTGTTCTTTTCTGTATCATAATTTCTTTGTTTACATTCTGTGCAAGCTAACTTAACAGCAACCCTCATTTTATACACCTCCAGGGATCTATATTATTTATATTTTATCATATGTTTTTACACATACAATATAGGTACCTCTTTTAATCATTATCCAATTTAAGATATCACAATTCAATTGATATGTCAATAAATTTATTTTTGAGATATACCTTTTTCATAATTATAAAACCATTAAAAATAGCCTCTGCTTAAGCAAAAGCTATCTTCAATCGTCTACAGTTTAATATATTATACTTTGAAATATAATTTGTCAATACATTTTTTATACTATTTTTCATTATTTATTCAGCTTCATCTTGCAAAGCATCATATCCTTCTTCGCCTGTACGAATTTTTATTGCATTTTCTACGTCATAAACAAATATTTTTCCATCACCTATGTGTCCTGTATACAATGCTTTTTTAGCAGCTTCTATAACAGTACTAACAGGTACTTTACTAACAACTATTTCTACTTGAAGTTTCGGAAGTAAATTCATATCAACTTTTACACCTCGATAATACTCAGTGTATCCTTTTTGAATACCACAACCAAGAACATTTATTACAGTCATACCTGTAACCTCTATTTCATTCATAGCTGCATTTAGAGCTTCAAATCGTTCTTGATTTATTATCATAACAACTTTTGTTATTTTAACTTTATTTGTTTTAACTACTTCAACTGGTATTGCATCATCTTTTGAAACTTTCATCAATGGTTCATTTGTACCTTTAAATGAATTAATTGAAACTGGTGAAAATTTAGGAACAAAATCAGCGTAACTGCTTAATAATCCATGTTCAACAATATCAAGACCAGTTATTTCTTCTTCAGCTGGTACGCGCAGTCCAATAGTTTTATTAATCACTTTAAACACAATAGTCATTGTTATTCCTACCCATAAAATAACAGCTAAAACTCCGATTATTTGAGTTACAAGCATATTAACACCTCCTCCATACAAGAGCCCTCCATCAACTGCAAATATCCCAACTAAAATTGTTCCAATAGCTCCACACATACCATGTACTGAAACAGCACCTACTGGGTCGTCTATTTTCATTTTATCAAGTAATTCTATTCCAAATACAATTACAAATGCTGCTATAAAGCCTATTGCAGCTGCTCCTGCAGGAGATACGTAATCACATCCTGCTGTAATTGCTACTAATCCTCCTAATGCTCCATTTAATGTCATGGATACATCTGGTTTTTTAAATCTAACCCATGTTATAAGCATTGCTGTTGTTGTAGCAACCGAAGCAGAAAGATTTGTTGTAACAAATATCTTCGAAGCAAGTTCTATTGTATTATCACCCGTCATTGATATTGTTGAAGTACCATTAAATCCAAACCAACAAAACCATAGTATAAATACTCCCAGTGCACCAATTGTTAAATTGTGACCTAAAATTGCTTTTGGCTTTCCATCTTTATCATATTTACCAATACGAGGTCCTAATGTTTTTGCTCCAATAAATGCAGCTACACCACCTACCATATGTACTGCAGTAGAACCTGCAAAGTCATGAAATCCTAATTGAGAAAGCCAGCCTCCTCCCCAAATCCAGTGTCCTGATACTGGATAAATGAAAGCACTTATTACTAAACTATAAATACAATATGATATGAATTTTGTTCTTTCTGCCATTGCTCCTGATACAATTGTTGCTGCTGTTGCGCTAAATACTGTTTGAAAAATAAAGAATGCCATGGTTGGAATCGTAGATGAATAATCTCCCTTTACTAAAAAATCAGGAGTACCTATAATCCCAAAATTTGATGACCCAAACATTAAACCAAAACCCAAAATCCAAAATGCAATTGAACCAATAGTAAAGTCCAAAGTATTTTTCATTATAATGTTGCCTGCATTTTTAGCTCTTGTAAAACCTGTTTCTACCATTGCAAATCCTGCCTGCATAAAAAATACTAAGGCAGCTCCTAGCAATACCCAAATTGTGTCTACTGATGAATACATAAATTACCTCCAATAATAAAATATGGCGCATATCTTCTTTTAAAATTAATTAAAAGTATAAGATACACGCCATTGTGTAAAAAATAAATATTATAAAACTATTAATAGTTCAAAAAACTAAAAGCGCTGTAGGTATAAACCTACAGCGCCTTTGCTGTTTTTTATATAATAAATGATTACATTGGGATTGTCAATAGTTTTTTGTTACTTTTATAAATAAAATTTACACAACAACTGAGTAGCGATGGATGAGCAATTGAGCAGCAATAGAACAGCAATTGTTAAATGAAAAAATAGCCTTCTAAAGAAAGCTATTTTTTATCTATCTCTTATTTGATTATACTTGTAACAACTCCAGATCCAACAGTTCTTCCGCCTTCTCTGATTGCAAATCTTAATCCTTCTTCTATTGCTATTGGATGGATTAATTCAACTATGAATCTAGCATTATCGCCAGGCATGCACATTTCGATACCTTCTTCTAAGTCTATTGATCCAGTAATATCTGTTGTTCTGAAATAAAATTGTGGTCTGTATCCGTTAAAGAATGGAGTGTGTCTTCCGCCTTCTTCTTTAGTTAATACATATACTTCTGCATTGAATTTTGTATGTGGTGTAATGCTTCCTGGTTTTGCAAGAACTTGACCTCTTTGGATGTCTGTTCTTTGAACTCCTCTAAGAAGTGCTCCTATGTTATCTCCAGCTTGTGCTTGATCAAGAAGTTTCTTGAACATTTCTACGCCTGTACATACTGTTTCTTTTGGTGCTTCATTTAATCCAACTATTTGAACCTTATCTTGGATTTTTAATACTCCTCTTTCTACTCTACCTGTTGCAACTGTTCCTCTACCTGTTATAGAGAATACATCTTCTACTGGCATTAAGAAAGGTTTATCGATATCTCTTTCTGGTGTTGGTATCCAATCATCAACTGCTTGCATTAATGTTAATATTTTATCTCCCCAAGGTCCCATTGGATCTTCAAGAGCTCTTAATGCTGAACCGATTATTATTGGAGTTTCATCTCCATCAAATTCATATTCTGATAAAAGTTCTCTAACTTCCATCTCTACTAATTCGATTAATTCTGGGTCATCAACCATATCTTCTTTGTTTAAGAATACTACCAATCTTGGAACACCAACCTGTCTTGCAAGAAGGATGTGCTCTCTTGTTTGAGGCATTGGACCATCAGCTGCAGATACAACTATGATACCACCGTCCATTTGCGCTGCTCCTGTTATCATGTTCTTTACATAGTCAGCATGGCCTGGGCAGTCAACGTGTGCATAGTGTCTGTTTGCAGTTTCATATTCAACGTGTGCTGTTGAAATTGTGATTCCTCTTTCTCTTTCTTCTGGTGCTTTGTCGATATTAGCGAAATCTACAGCTTCACCTGTACCGTTTCTGTCATGTAATACTTTTGTTATTGCAGCTGTTAAAGTTGTTTTGCCATGGTCAACGTGACCTATTGTTCCAACGTTAACATGTGGTTTGGTTCTTTCATATTTTTGCTTTGCCATTTATTGTTCCTCCTATTTTTATCATTGGAGCCTACGACCGGACTCGAACCGGTGACCTCTTACTTACCACGCAAGTGCTCTACCGCCTGAGCTACATAGGCATTTTTCAATACTATTTTACTATTAACAAAATTTCTTGTCAATAGTTTTTACATTAAATACAAAATAAATCCATTGTATTATTGCCTAGATAAATTTTCCTTGTTCTTATTTATCTTTTTTCTTACTCTTTGCAATGCATTTTCTACAGATTTAATATCTTTTTCCAATGCAATTGATATTTCTTGGTAAGTTTTCCCATTTTCATATTCAGTTAATACTTCTCTTTCAAAATTACTAAGGATTTTAGCTTTCATAGAATAATAGTTATTCAATTCTTCCTTAATCATCATAACGTTTTCAGGATTTAAACAATCTTTATACACATATTTATCTAAAAGATTGTTTTCTTGTTCATAATTAGAATATTCATATAATGATATACAATTGTTTAATAAGTTTTTTTCATATCCTTTTGAATTTCTTATTGCTGTAATTATTTGACGCCGAATGCAAAGTTCAGCAAAATATCTAAAGTTATTATTTATATTGCAGTTATATTTGTTAACAGCATGTACAAGACCAATCATAGCTTCTTGGAACAAGTCATCCTTGTCTCCGCCTATAATAAAAAAAGAACTCACTATTCGTTTAACTATATTATAATATTTGGTATACAAGTATTTTTCGGCTATTTCATCACCATTTTTAGTTTTTTCAACAAGTTCTTGTTCTGTTAAATTCTCATATTTTTCATTATTAAAATTGAATTTTTTAAACAACAGAGCTGAATTAGTCAATTGGCGCCTCCACCCATATTTTTCTATATGAATTATATTTTATAATTCATAATTCGTCAAGCTACTCTATCCTTCTTCTTATTTTTTCTAACTTGTTTAAAGTTTCAGCGTCAATAATTTGGTCTATATTTGTCCCTTTTTGTCGAGGAATGTCGAATTTTGTCCTTATATCTTTTTTAGTGTTTTGAAGTTCAACAATCATTTCATGAGCTGAAATACGAGTTCCGCCTCTTGCTAATACAATTTGCTGTATAGAATTATCTGAAGTTGCAACTTGTACACGCTCATACCTGCCTATTTTATCAAGTTGCTTCTCAATATAACTGTCAGCAGTTTCATGTTCTTTAGTGTATATGACTTCAATTCCTGCCACATGCTCTCTTTTTTCTAAACTTCCTTTAACCATATGTGCATCAAATACAACTATTACATGAATACCTCTATATGCTTGGTATTCAATTAATAATTCTATTAACTTACTTCTGCTTTCATCAATGTTTCTAGATATATTTTTAAAGTAATCCCATTGATTAACAATATTATACCCGTCTATGAACAAGTATTCTTTTTTGGTTCTAGACATGTTATATTCCTCTTTGTTTCATAACTTCATATATTATTATGGATGCTGCACAAGATGCATTTAAAGAATTTATATTTCCTTTCATAGGTATTTTTACAAGAGTATCACAGTTTTCTTTAATCAATCTTCCTATGCCAGCTCCTTCGCTTCCTATTACTAAGCCTATTGGGCCATCAAATTTTTCTTCATGTATGAATTTTTCGCCATCCATGTCTGCTCCATAAATCCATAGACCTTTATCTTTTAATATTGCTAAAGTTTGACTAATATTTGTTACTCTTACTATAGGAAGATATTCAACTGCTCCAGCAGAAGTTTTAGCAACAATTCCATTTACTCCAGCAGCTCTTCTTTTAGGAATAATAACTCCATGAGCACCTAAACATTCAGCAGATCTAATTATAGCCCCAAGATTGTGAACATCTGTTATTTCATCAAGTATTATTACAAATGGCTTTTCATTTTTCTTTTTTGCATTATCAAATATATCTTCAATTTCTTTGTATTCATATTCCATGGCTTCAGCTATGATTCCTTGATGTCTTCCATTTTCACTGATTTTGCTTAATGCTGCTTTATCTACATATTTTACTAATATGTTTCTTTCTTTTGCAGAATCAAGAATTTTAGCTATTGAACCTTCTGCAATTTCTTTGCTAATAAGTATTCTATCTATTTGAACATCATTCTTTAAAGCTTCTATTACCGGATTTCTTCCCTCAATTAGTCTCATCTTTATCATCCTTTTTATCTATAATTTCTATTATTTTATTAAACAGCATCATTAGTCTATCCAATTCGTTATTGAGGTATAGATACCCAAACAAAGTTTCAAAACCCGTTGCATATCTATAATCCATTAAGTCTGCATTTTTAGGTGACGATGTTACTTTAGCGTTTCTTCCTCTTTTAACAATTCTTATTTCTTCTTCAGTTAAAATCGGATTAAGCTTTTTCACTAATTCAGCTTGTGCTTTTGCCTTTACAAATTTTATTGCTTGTCTATGCATTTGATTGACACTGTATTCATGATTGTTTATGATATAGCTTCTAACAAGAAGTTCATAAACTGCATCACCTGCATAAGCTAGCTGCGCAGGTGAATGCATCATTTTTTTGTTATCAACACCAACAATTATCTTTTTAATTAATTCATCATCAAACATTTTAACCTCTTTTTTTCCAATTAACACCTTGTCTTGTATCTTCTAAAACAATACCTTTTTCTAAAAGCTCCGCTCTAATTGAATCTGCTAGTTGAAAGTCTTTATTTTTCTTTGCTTCTTGTCTTTTTTGAATCATATCTTCAATCATTTTTACTTCATCATCATGTATTTCAGTAACTTTTTCATCTTCAAATTTCAAAAGATCCAATGAAAGAACTTGTTCAAAATCTTTTACAACGAACAATTTTTCAGAATTTGTCAATTCTTCAGCTTTTAAAGCATCATATAATACCGTAATTGCATTTGCTGTGTTTAAGTCTTCTTCCAAGCTATTTTTAAAATTTTGAATGTATTTATTTACAACATCTGTTATTTGTTCATTTTCCACTTCATTTTCTTTTATAGTTTTAATTCTGCTCTTTAATTTCAAATATGCATTTTCTGTTGACTTAAGTGAATCAAATGAAAATGCAAGCTGTTTTCTGTAGTGTGAATTTAATATATAATATCTGTATGACAATGGATTAAATCCTTTTTTCTCAAGCAATGATAAAGTTAAAAACTCTCCGCTTGATTTGCTCATTTTGCCGTTATTATCTATTAAAAACTCTCCATGCCACCAATAGTTAACCCATTTTTTGCCTGTATAGCTTTCTGTTTGAGCAATTTCATTGGTGTGATGAACAGGAACATGGTCAACTCCTCCACAGTGAATATCCATTTGTTCTCCTAAGTTTTTCAAACTTATAACAGAACATTCTATATGCCATCCTGGATAACCTACACCCCATGGTGAATCCCATTTCATTGCTTGATTATCGAATTTAGATTTTGTAAACCAAAGAACGAAATCCTGAGGATTCTTTTTATGTAAATCTTCAGTAACTTCATCTCTTGAAGCAGTTCTAAGTTGATCTAAATCCATTCCAGACAACTTTGTATAATCATTTCTTTTTGAAATATCAAAATATACATTTCCGTTTGCATTATATGTATATCCTTTTTTTTCAAGCACCTTAATAAATTCTATATAATCATCAATGTAATCAGTTGCTTTACCAATTACATCAGCCTTTTTAATATTTAATTTTTTTGAATCCTCAAAAAATGCATCAGTATAATGTTGGGCAATTTCCCAAACAGTTTTATTTTCTCGTTTTGCACCCTTTAACATTTTGTCTTCACCATCATCTGCATCAGACTCAAGATGACCAACATCTGTAATGTTCATTACTCTTTTAACCGGGTATCCAATATATCTTAAAGTTTTTTCTAGCACATCTTCATGTATATATGTTCTCAAATTTCCTATATGAGCATAATTGTATACAGTAGGTCCACAAGTATACATTTTAACTAAATTCTCATCTATAGGTTTGAAATCTTCAATTGTTCTCGATAAAGTATTATAAAGTTTCATTTTGGCCTCTCCCCTTTGTTAATAATTAAGAATGCTAAATGCAAATTTATCTAATCCTGCGTTATGCATTATTTATATTCTTTGTATTAATTCTTGAAGTCTATTTATTATAGTTTCTTTTCCAAGTGCCACTAATATTTTATCCATATCAGGGCCGTGTTGTTGACCTGTTACTGCACATCTTATAGGCATGAATAAATTTTTTCCTTTTGCACCTGTTTTAGCTTTTAACACATTAAAAATACCTGATGCAAATTCAGTAGTAACCTCGTCTATGTTGTTTAATTCTTCTATAAAAGCTTCCAAAAGACCTTTTACATGGTCAGCTTTTATAATATTTTCAGCTTCTTCTGTTTCAAATTTCACTGTATCCCCAAAGAAAATGCCCATATGTTCAACTATTTCATTTACAAAGTTAAGTCTTTCTTTAAGTGCATCAATTACTTGCACCAACCAGTCAAATTTTTCTTTTGTTTCTTCTTCAGTCATTAGTCCGGCTTCAACTATTGCAGGTATTGCAAGGTGTGCAATTCTTTCTGGACTAGATTCTTTTATGTAATGATTGTTAACCCAATTTAATTTATCAACATCAAATATTCCACCAGTTTTTGAAACTCTGTCAAAATCAAATTCTTTAATTAATTCTTCTAAAGTAAAAATTTCTTGATTATCTTTAGGACTCCATCCAACAAGTGCTAAATAATTTACAAGTGCTTCCGGTAGATAACCTTTATTTTTAAAGTCAGATGTAGCAACATCGCCTTGTCTTTTACTAAGCTTTTTCTTATCCTTGTTTAAAACCGTAGGAAGGTGAATATACGTAGGCATATTCCATCCAAGATATTTATAGATAAGCTTTTGCTTAGGTGTTGAAGTTAGCCACTCCTCGCCTCTAACAACATGTGATATGTCCATGAGGTGGTCATCAACAACAACTGCAAAGTGATAAGTTGGAAATCCATCTGATTTAATTAAAACTTGATCATCAACTTCTGATGAATTAATAGTTATTGTTCCTTTTACAAGATCAGTAAATGTTATATCAATATTTTCAGGAACTTTTAACCTAATTACATATTCTTCACCTGCAGCTATTTTTGTAGCTACTTCTTCTTTTGACAAATTTACACAATGTTTATCATACATTGGCGTTTTGCCTTCTTCTCTTTGTTTATCTCTAATTTCATCAAGTCTTTCTTTAGTACAAAAGCAATAATATGCATGACCATTGTCAATCATTTGTTTTATATATTTTTGATATATTTCAAGTCTTTCAGATTGTATGTAAGGACCATATTCACCTTTTTGTACAATTTGACCATTTTCTACAAAAACTCCTTCATCATGTTGTATCCCAGCCCACAATAAAGAATCTACTAAATTTTCCATAGCTCCTTCAACAAATCTGCTTTGATCTGTATCTTCTATTCTAAGTATATATTTACCACCATTTTTATTTGCATATAAATAACAATATAATGCAGTTCTTAAACCACCTATATGTAAATAACCCGTTGGGCTTGGTGCAAATCTCAATCTTACTGACATTTGAAGCCTCCTAAATTTTTTAATAATTCATTATATAATACAAAAGATAGACTATCAAGCTATTTTTTGTTGTTACTATTTTGACATTATACTTATTTTTATAATAATTTTCACTAAATTTTACCACTATGTAATGATTTTGTAATGGTTATTTTGTCAAATTATGTTATAATAATGGTGAAACTTTACAAGATTACATTATCTTGTTGTTATCATATCCAAAAGCTATAAAAATAAAACAGCATTGGAAATAAAAAAAGGGAGCTGAGACATGAAAAGAAAGATTTTATTTCTATTAATTCTTATTTTAGCTGTATCTACAACTACAGTATTTGGTGAAACATTAATTGGATATACCAACATATCAAACATAGGAATTTATAAAAGCGCTAATTATGATTCATCAAAAACAGATGTTTTAAAATTAAACAGCAAGGTTGAAATTTTAAAAGATGATGATGAGTGGTATAAGGTTAAAACAGAGGATGGCATTATAGGGTGGATTGAAAAGTATTTCATCACTGTACCGGCAACAAAATATATTGTAAATAATACAAGCTACAGTGTTAATATAAGAAAAGGTCCTACAACTACTACAACACAAGTTGGACAACTCCTTTCAGGAGAAAAAGCAAAATATATTAGTACATATCACAGTTGGCATATAATTGAATATAAAGGTTCAGAATATTATGTTGCCAGCTGGTTAACTGACATTGTGTCAGATGGTTCTGATAATATATACCTTCTTTACGATAAAATAAACATTAGAGAAAACACTTCATCAAATAGCAATATAATTGCAGAAGGAAATAAAAATGAGTCATACACAGTTTATGGTGAAAAAAATGGATGGCTTAAAATTAAACTTCCAAATGATAAATATGGCTACGTTGCAGGATGGTTAACATCATATAATGTAAATTATTATTCTGAGGGATCGATTGGTTATAAATCAACAACAGATGGCTTAAACATAAGATCAGGTCCATCAACTAAATATAAAAAAGTTGAAACATTAGCTTCTACAACTTCTGTTAAGATAATTGCTTCTGAAAACGGATGGGACAAGGTTATTACAGATGATGGTCAAATAGGATGGTGTAAAAGCGACTATTTAAAATCTACTTTACCTTTATCCGACAAAAAAATACTTCTTGACCCAGGTCACGGCGGAAAAGACCCAGGAAGCATTAGTTATTCTGGTAAGTTTGAAAAAAATGTTAATTTAACCGTTGCTACTAAATTAAAAGAAAAATTAGAATCACTTGGTGCTACCGTATATATGACTAGAACAGGTGACACGTACATAAATAATACTGAAAGAGGTAGAATGGCTGACAAATTAGGTGCAGATATTTTATTTTCTATTCATCACAACTCTTTAGGTTCAGACAAATCCGATTATTATGGATTGTCAACATATTATAACACTATTAACTACAAGGATACAAAATATGGTTATGATTTGGCAGAAGCAATTTATTTAAATGCAATTACTTTAAATGGTGTTTACAGAGATGGAATTTATGATAGAAATTATCAAGTTTTAAGAGAAACAAACACACCTGCTGCATTAATTGAAATCGGTTTTATGTCGAATCCTCAAGAAGAAGAAAATGTACATAATGACAGTTTTCAAAACCGTATGGTAGAAAAACTTTCAAATGGAATAATTGACTACTTTAAGTAATGCAGAATTGAGATAAGTCTCGCTAATTATATATCAAAAATAAAAAAATTTAGGGATGTTTTTTCCCTAAATTTTTTTTACTATAATTCTGCATTTTCTGTAATTGCTCATCAATCGTTACAAAAACATTTCTGTAAACAGTTCATTTATTATACTTTCTTTAACCGCTAATGATAGAAGTTTATTGCGTTTCATAAAATTAGGAACACTTTTTTGAATTTCAAGTGGTCTTTCTAAGAATTTATTAATGACTAATTCAATAAAATCTTTTGCCTTATAAATTTTAAACTTTTCAACATCTGCATATTTTTCTGCAATTTGCTCCACAAGCCTTATTGTTATATCTTGATAATCATAATTCCCCTTCATCTCAAGTATATTTTCTATTCGAGGCATTATTTTTTCAAAAAACATCCTATCTACTGGTATATCTTCATAGCCTAATATTTTACCCATATTGATGATCTTATCACTTTTAGTATTAACAAAATCCATCATGTATCTAAGAAAATCTCCCTCAAAAGGTTCACAATAATATTTATATCCTCTAAGCTTATTAAAAGCTTTCATAGTGTCATAATAACCTAAGAGCATATCTTTTTCAGAGTTTTCCTTGTTAAAATCAAGCACTCCGCCAAGAGATTCAACAGGTTGTATGTATATAATATTTAAATTTTTATTATTTTTGGGTTTTCTAACTATACCAATAGCAAAAGTTCTAACAGCAATAAAATCTGTATACCCTTTTTTTACTAGAACACCTATTGGCAAATTATCATGAAATCCACCATCTAAAAACTTTTTACCATCCATTGTTTCTTGTTTAAAAGCTGGTAAATTAGCACTAGCTAATAAATAATCAACAAGTTTTCCTTCTGGTACATCTTCTTTTAATAGCTCCATTGGTTTTTTGTCAGTTAAATTTATAGTTACAAAACCAAAATCAAGTTCTGATTTTCTGATTTTATCTTCATCAACAAAATCTTCTAAAAGTGCTCTGATTTTTGATGTATCCAAACCTTTATTGCTTAAAATTTCTTTTGAAACATTTAATAGATACGGAAGATTAATTTCTTGCAAATTAAAGTTCTTTAAGTCATTTAAAGCTTTTTCATCGATATTAAACAAGTCTGAAGATTTTGTATTTACCCAAATATCCTCTAACTTTTCTAAATCTCCTTGAACTAAAACAGCACCATTTAATGCACCTATAGAAGTTCCTGAAATACCACCAATTTCTACACCAAGTTCTTTTAATGCTTTATATGCACCAACATGGTAAGCTCCTTTGGCTCCTCCACCTTCTAAAACTAATCCGTACATAAAAAACACCTCTCTTATTCAATTGATAATAACTTAACTGTACTTACCCCTTTAATCTTTTTCATATCTAAAATAATATCGTCTATAGATTGTTCTATATCAGATATATCCAAAGACACACTTACAGAAGCTTTTCCATTGATTGGAATACTTTGATTAATCGTCAATATATTAGCCTTAGCAGAAGATATATAATTTAACACATTTGACAATACGCCTTTTTCATGTCTTAGCATCATTGTTATAACAGCTTTTCTTCCTATTGAATTTTCAGAAGGAGAAAAAACATAATCTTTATACTTATAATAAGTACTTCTGCTGATTCCTACTTTTTTAACAGCTTCACTAATTCCTTTGACATTTCCTCCATTGATTAAATTTCTTGCTTCAATAACCTTTTCATATACATCTGGTAATATTTTCTTACTAACAATTAAGTATTTTTTTAACATATTAATCCACCTTTATAATTTTCTACTAAAACTCCATTATAGTCTGCTTTTAACAATTTTATTTCCCAATTATATTTCATATTCATTATACTATTATTAATTGATTTTGTAAAATCAGAATTTTCTATAATATTCATTAGTGTTGGTCCTGATCCACTTACAAACATTACTACACTATTGTTATCCATGCATATTTTCTCAATTTCATCATATTCATGAATTAATGTTTTTCTGTATTTCTGATGCAATTTATCTTTCAATGACTTCTTTATTAAGTTTATATCGCCATTTTCCAATGATTTAAGAAGCACCGCTACTCTTGACACATTAAAAATTGCATCTTTAAATGATATTTCACTAGGCAGAAGCTTTCTCGCTTCACTAGTTGATGTTTCAAAATTAGGTATTAACGCACAAAATAATATTTTTTCATTAATTTTATAATTTGTATAATAAGGAATCCCATCTTCAACTAATGATGCAGTTAACCCTCCATAAACAGCAGGTGCTATGTTATCAGGATGACCTTCTATTTTAACAGCTATTTTAAATAATTCATCCTTTGTCAGATTTGCATTTAAAAGAGCATTTGAACCAAAAACGCCACCAACTATGCACGCTGAGCTGCTTCCAAGTCCTCTTGAAACAGGAATGTTGGTTTCCATTGTTATTTTTAGCCCTTTAATGCTGTAGCCTATTTCATCAGCAACCATTTTAAATGATTTGTAAACTAAATTATTTTCATTATTATATTCTTCAGGGCAACCCTCAATTATTAATCCATTTTCTATTTCTTCAAATTTGTATATATTATATAAATTAAGTGCAAGTCCAAGTGTATCAAATCCTGGTCCTATATTGGCAGTAGATGCCGGCACAGTTACCTTAACCATTTTCAATCTCCGTTCCTTCTCCTATTGTTCTGCTATTGTCTTTACAAACTCTTCCATTTCATTTATTTCGCAAACTGATTTGTGAAGAACTTTTTTGTTTTCTAAACCTTGTAAATTTTCAGGGATTTTCACACCTGTTCTTTTAGCTAATTCATGCATCATTTCAAATTCTTCTCGATCAGATTCTCCAAATAAAGATTCATAAACACTTCTAGAAAACTTATATGGACTTGCTGTAGATAATACTACACTTACTGTTTTATCATTAGTTTCATTTTGATACTCTTCAAGAGTTTTGTATGCTACTGCTGTATGAGTATCTAAAAGATATCCATATTTTTCATATGTTTCTTTAATAGTCTTTTCAGTATCTTCTTTAAAAACACAACCAGCATAAAACTCTGAATTTAATATTTGTTTCATTTCATCATTTATTTCATATTTTCCTATTGTATTTAAATCATTCATTAATTTTTTTACAAATTCATTATTTTTTCCGCTTATAAAATACAATAATCTTTCAAGGTTGCTAGACACTAAAATATCCATTGATGGAGATATTGTTTTAAAAAACATTCTATTTCTATCATACGTGCCAGTTTTAATGAAATCATAAAGCACATTGTTTTCATTTGATGCACATATGAGCTTATTAATTGGAAGTCCTAATGTTTTAGCATAAAACCCTGCTAAAATATTTCCAAAATTACCTGTTGGAACTGAAAAGTTTATTTTATCATTTAATTTTATTACTCCAACTTCTATAAGTCTCATATAAGAATAAAAATAATATACAATTTGCGGCACTAGTCTTCCAATATTTATTGAATTTGCAGAAGAAAATACTTTATTATTTTCAGCTAAATCTTTTATTAAATTTTCATTTGTAAATATTTTTTTAACTCCAGTTTGTGCATCATCAAAATTTCCTTTAATTGCACAAACATATGTATTTTTACCTTCTTGAGTTATCATTTGAGACTTTTGAACTTGACTAACTCCTCCATCAGGATAAAAAACAATTATTTTAGTTCCATTAACATCTTTGAATCCTTCAAGTGCTGCTTTGCCAGTATCTCCAGATGTTGCAGTCAATATTATAACCTCTCCCTTCATATCATTCATTTCATATGAAGTTGTTACTAAATGAGGCAATATTGAAAGAGCGACGTCTTTAAATGCTGATGTAGGACCATGAAATAATTCAGTTATATAACTTTGTCCAACTTTAACAACTGGTGTTATTTCTTTGGTGCTAAATTTGTTTGTGTATGCTTTTTCAACACATTCACTGATTTTTTCCGGTTGGAAGTCATCAAGCATAAGTTCAAGTACTATCTTAGCTATTTCTGTATAGCTTTTACCTTGAAGATTTTCTATATCTACCTTCTTTTCATCTAAATCTCTCATAATATACAAACCGCCATCATCAGCTATTCCTTTAAGGACTGCTTTTGATGCAGTAGATTTTATATTTGAATTTCTTGTGCTTTCATAACTTAATAACATCATATCCTCCAAAATTGTATGTCTATTTACTTTATATAATATAATGTTCTCGAGTATATTACAAGTGTTTTTTTCTAAAAAACACTTGTTGCTTTATAAAAATTTATATTGTATAATTTCAAATACGCTGTTAAAACAGCATGTAACTGTTGGTTATATGAGAATTAAATAATTTAAGCTAAATCTTTAATGCAATATATAATTAGTAATTGTATTTATTTTATAGACATATTATAATAAATACTATAATCATATTTTATTAAATATAAGGAGTTAACATGAAATATATAAGTATTTTAGGTTCAACAGGGTCTATTGGTACACAAACTCTTGATGTTGTGAGAGAACACCAAAACGAATTAAAAGTTTGTGCAATAACAGGCAACAACAATATTGATTTATTAGAAAAGCAAATTTTAGAATTCACACCAGACTTGTGCTGTGTAATGAATGTAGATAATGCTTTAACATTAAAAAATAGACTTCAAAATTCAAATACAAAAACTGAAATTCTTAGTGGAATGGATGGGCTTATAGCAGCTGCTGAATATGATAAAAGTCAAATTGTCGTAACTGCAGTGTCAGGGATGATAGGCTTAAGACCAACTGTTGCAGCAATTAAAAAGAAAAAAATAATTGCACTTGCAAACAAAGAAACATTAGTAACAGGCGGAGATTACATAATTAACTTAGCTAAAGAATATAATTCTTTAATTTTACCTGTAGATAGTGAACATAGCGCAATATTTCAATGTTTAGTTGGAAATAAAAATAAAGAAATAAATAAAATCGTTTTAACAGCATCAGGAGGACCTTTTAGAGGAAAGGGATTAGAATTTTTAAAGGATGTTTCTTTAGAAGATGCACTTAAACATCCAAATTGGTCAATGGGTAAAAAAATAACAATAGATTCTTCTACTCTCATGAACAAAGGTTTAGAAGTAATTGAAGCTAAATTTTTATTTGATGTAGCTCCTGAACAAATAGAAGTCGTTGTTCATCCTCAAAGCATTTTGCATTCTGGTGTTGAATTTCGTGATCACTCAACTATTGCACAACTAGGTTTGCCAGATATGAGAGTTCCGATTCAATATGCTTTATTTTATCCAAATAGAGTTGAAAACAGCTACAAAAGCCTATCTTTATTTGATATAGGAAATTTAACATTTGAAAAACCTGATACGGAAGTTTTCAAATGTCTTCGTTTAGCTTTTGATTCATTAAAGGTTGGTGGAACAATGCCTGCTGTTTTAAATGCAGCTAATGAAGAGTCTGTAAAATTATTTTTAAATAAGAAAATAAGTTTCCTTGATATTGGAAATATAAATGAAAAAGTTATGTTGAAACATAATTCTGTTAATATAGATTGCGTAGAAACCATTTTAGAAGTAGAAAAATGGACAAAAATAATGGTTAATGAAATCGTAGGGTGAGCATTGTATGCGCACACAAGGACGCATACAATGCGTCCCCTACATTCTAATCCAGCATCTCTTTTATTGCTCTATTATCATCATCTGCGTTGACAATTATCACATCGATGCCAATTCTAATTATATCTTCCCATCTTATTCTCCTTGTTTTTGACTTACCGAGAATCCCCATAAATCTACTGCCTTCCTCTATGTAAAATGCTGTAATCTTGCCTTTGCTAGCATCTATTTCCACATCATCAAACCTGCCAATAACTTCTCCATTTTTTATATTAATTATATCTTTTTCTAACAAATCTAAATAATTAGTCATACAGTTTTCCTCCTTTTCATATTAAAAGGACGTCCCGCCCTTTGCAATCCTCGTTTTTTAATATACTAGGAAGAGAAATTTCATAGTATATTAAAAATGTCACAATTAAGATATGTTTATACTATAAAATATGTACAAAGCCTCTTAATTATGACATCAATTAATTAAAAATCAAAAATGAATTCAACTATAGGGGTAGTTTTAATTATTTTCAATTCTCAATTTTATATTTTTATTTCTATTTCTACCTGTCACTTAAATCCTTTTTTAATTTGCGTCAATGCTGATTTTTCGAGTCTTGAAACTTGTGCTTGAGATATGCCGATTTCTTCAGCTACTTCCATTTGAGTTTTTCCTTTATAAAAGCGCATATCAACAATTTGTTTTTCTCTTTCTGATAAATTATTAATACTTTCTTCCAAAGTCATTCTTTCAATCCATTTTTCATCTATATTTTTCTCATCACGCACTTGATCAACTACATACAGAGCATCTCCACCATCATTGTAAATTGGTTCAAACAATGAAACTGGCTCCTGTATAGACTCTAATGCAAATATAATTTCTTCTTTATCAACTCCTATTTCTTTTGCTATCTCAGTAATAGTAGGTTCCTGAGAATTAAGAGCTGTAAGCCTTTCTCTGACCTGTAAAGCTTTATATGCAGTATCCTTCATGGATCTCGAAACTCTTATGGAGTTATTATCTCTCATATATCTTCTAATTTCTCCAATTATCATAGGAACAGCATATGTAGAAAACTTCACATCTAATGACAAATCAAAATTATCAATAGCCTTTATTAAGCCGACGCAACCTATTTGAAACAAATCGTCTACAGGCTCATTTTTTGAATTAAATCTTTGTATTACGCTTAGAACAAGCCTTAAATTACCATTAATGAATTGATCTCTTAGTTGATCATCGCCTTCTTGAATTTTTTTGATCATTCCCCTCATTTCTGAAGTTTTTATTGTTGGTAATTGAGATGTATTAACGCCACATATTACTACTTTGTTTATCATCGTCTTTTCCCCTTTATAAATATTATCCCCCTTTTAAATTATTTCCCAGCATAGTGTTTTTATACTGCCTTGCTAATATCTTTTTTAAGCCTGTTCAAAATTTTCTTTTCAAGCCTAGATATGTAAGATTGTGAGATGCCGAGCATATCTGCCACCTCTTTTTGCGTGAAACTTCTTGTGTTATTCAATCCAAATCTTAACTTCATTATCATATATTCCCTTTTGTTTAATTTCTTTATTGATTCATTCAATAAATTTAAATCTACTTCACTTTCCATGTCTTTAAAAATAATATCTTCTTCAGTACCTAAAATATCAGATAGCAACAATTCATTGCCATCCCAATCTATATTTAATGGTTCATCTAATGATATTTCTGTTTTAGACTTACCTACTCTCCTCAAATACATTAATATTTCATTTTCAATGCATTTTGAAGCATATGTAGCAAGTTTTATGTTTTTTTCAACTTTAAAAGTATTAACCGCCTTAATAAGTCCTATGGTTCCAATTGATATGAGGTCTTCAACATTAATACCTGTTGATTCAAATTTTTTAGCAAGATAAACTACCAGCCTTAAATTATGTTCTATAAGCACAGTTTTAGCTTCATCCGATTCGCCAAATTTACTTAACATTTCCTTTTCTTCTTCTGGCGACAAAGGAGGTGGAAGTATATCACTGCCTCCTATGAAAAATATATCCTTTGATAATCCGAGTTTTTCTATAATATACTTGCGTATTTTTATATATAGCTCTTTAACAGCATCCGCATTCATTTTCTAATTCACACTCCCAATCTAGTAATTTTTTAAAAAGCAATGCGTCATAATCTTCTTTTTGACTAATCTTCTGTGGATAAATACCAATGACGGCATCTGCCTTAATGATATTTTTATCATTACCAAAGATTGTTATGTTATCAGGTACTATACATATCATTAACTCATCTTTGTTACTTATCGTGTTATACCTCATTACTCTAAGTTTAAATTTGTAATTGTTTTCAAGGAAAAGACTTTCATAACTTTTCCCTTCAGTTTTGTAAAACTCTAATATTTCTTTAGTTATATCTTTTCCTAAAATATCACCTAAGCTTTCCATATTCACTACAATTACTGGTTTACCCGTCATAGGATCAGTTAACTCATTTCCTGTATCAATGAATGCTTTAAAGGATTTCGTTTTATTATTAATCTCTATAGAAACTGTACGAATATAATTATTTTTCTCTTTTCTTAATTTTATTTCAAAAAATAGGAATTTTAATACTGCAAAACCCATAAACATAGATATAATAATAATATTTACTGTTACTTTGTTGTTAGTAAAAGAATATAAGGCAAAAACTATACCCACCATTATTACTGTTACAATATAAAAACATAATATTACTTTTGCATTTTTTATTATACCTTTTGAATCATAAGCTACCATAATCATTAAAACAGAAACACCAATCTTGACAATAAAATATGTCATGAATTCTTTTCCGAAATATGCTATTAGTATTACATATAATGCTCCTATTAACGCTGCTACAATTAACCTTTTATAGATAATTTTTTTTTTTATTAAATTACCTGTTATATACAGCAGAATAAAATCAATAAAAAAGTTTTCAGCGAAGATATATTCAACATAATATTCCATCGCTACCTCACCATACTTTATATTTTGTAAGTAACAATACTCATTATAAAGTACTAGGACAAATTTTTTTGTCATAACATGTCTTTGAAAATAAAAAAAAATACGAAACTTAGTTCGTATTTTTTCGTTGTATTTTATTATGCTTTCAAACTTTCAATCATTTCTTTCATATTTTTACCTTTTTCAAAACCTTCAATTAAAGATACAGTTTTTGAAGTATCTCCTATTAAGACTCCACCTACTAGCAAATCACCTTTAAAATACAATTTTTTATAATTTTTGCTATTAGGAGCTTTAATTTCATATACTTGATAAACAGAATTGGAATCAGAACCAATATCACCTATTGAAAATATGCTTGAATTAAAAGCATTCATTGTTGTAGAAGGTATTATTTGTTCATACACATATTCATCACCTGCAGCATTAATTCCAGCACATTTACCTTGTTCAATTGCTTCACTCCAAAGAGCATAGTTTACACCATTAAATTCACAGCAATCTCCACATGCATATACTTCTTCTAAACCTGTTTCCATTTTATTATTTACTACAATTGCTCTTTTTATTTCAATACCGGCTTCTTGAGCAATTTGGCTATTAGCTTTTACACCTGTTGAAACAATAACAACATCTGCTTTTATCACTTCGCCATCCGTTAATAAAATGCCTGTAGCTTTGTCATCTCCTACAATTTCCTTTGTTGATGCATCTTTTCTAAATCTTACACCAGCTTCATTTACGATTTCTTCTAATATTAAAGATGCTTGGTTATCTAATTGTCTAGGCAATATTCTGCTAGCCATTTCTATTACCGTAACTTCAAGCCCCATATTGTGTAATTCTGAAGCTATTTCTAAACCTAAAACACCTCCGCCAATTACAGCTGCATATTTTTTATCTTTTGCATATTCTCTAATGTTTTGAGAATCTTTAATATATCTAAGTGTAAATACACCTTTTTTATCATTGCCTGCTATTGGTGGCATAAAGCATTCAGCGCCAGATGCAATTATCAGTTTTGTATAATTAAATTCTGAATTATCATCTAAAATAATTTTTTTGTTTTCAGCATCTATTTTTAACACTTCTTTGTTAAGTATTAAATTAATATTGTTTTCTTTTAACCAAGAATCATCTTTTATTGTTAATAAATCTAATGAGATGTCGCTGCTTAACATTTTTGAAAGTTGAGGTCTGTAATATCCTTTAATATCTTCTTTTGAAATTATAGTTATTTCACTATTTTTATTTCTCTTCCTAATTTCTTCAGCAGCGCTCATTCCCGCACCGCTAGCTCCAATAATTAAAAATTTTTCAAATTTTTCAGATATTTTTCCGACTTCAGCATATTCTAATTTTACAAAGTACTCAGAGCTTACGCCGCATACAGGGCAAACCTTAGGAGGTTCAGCTCCTTCAATTATTTCTCCACAAACAGTACATTTCCATCTGTAAGTTTTATTTGTTTCTTCTTTTTTTGTATTAATAGTTACATTTTCTGGAATTTTGCATGTTGCTACAGCATTTCCAAATTGTAGTCCAAAATCATGTGCTGAATACAATTGGGCTTCTGAAGGTTTAAATCTTACTTTAAGCCCTTCTCCAAAAGTTTTCATCCTTAATTGTTTTAATCGTTCAATTATATGAGGTACCGCTTCTCCACTCCATCCATATGAACCAAAAGCTGATGCAATTTTACCCTTATGTATAGGTGCAAACATACTAGTTAAAATGTCCCATATTGGTTCAAGGGCTTCCCCTAATATAGTTGGAGACCCAAACAACACACCATCTGCCCAATAAATTCTATCTAAAACTTCATTTTTATCTGCAGTTTCCATATCATACAATTCTACTTTTATTCCAGTTTCTTCAATACCATTTTTAATGGTTTCAGCTAGTTGTTTTGTATATCCATATGCTGAAACATAAGGTATAACAACTACTTTGCCTTCATTTGGATTCATTTCAGTTGAATATTCCTTAGATAATTTAATCATTTTCCAAGGATCTTCATCAAGAATAGGTCCATGACCTGTACAAATCATATCTATTTCTAATTTTTCAATTTTTTCTATTGCCTGCAAGTAAAACTTTTTAAATGGAGATAGTATACTTTTAAAATAAAAATCAAATGAATTCATAAAATCATCATGATTTTTAATAGTGCTTTGTAAAACAGTATCCAAACAGTAATGTTCTCCAAATGCATCACATGAAAACAATATTTTATCTTCAACTAAATATGTAAACATAGTATCTGGCCAATGCAAGAATTTTGCATCTATGAAATTAAAAGTTTTATTGCCAAGTGACAATTCATCTGAATCTTTCACTTCTATAGTTTCAAATTCTCTATTTACTATATTCTTTAAAAATTCTATTGCTGTTTTTGATGCTACAACCTTTATTTTTGGATTCATATCAAGTATTTTTTCTATTGAACCAGAGTGATCAGGTTCTGTATGATTAACAACTATATAATCAACATCCATTATATCAATATTTAATTCTTTTAATTTTTCCATGTAATCATCAAAAAATTTAAATTTCACAGTTTCAATTAAAGCAGTTTTGTCGCTTCCTTTAACTACATATGAGTTGTATGAAGTTCCAAACTCTGTTTTCATTATTATATCAAACACTTTCAAGTTTGGATCTAATGCTCCAACCCAGTAGATATCCTCTTTTAATTTTAAAGTTTTCATTTTCTTCCTCCTATAATGTAAAATAATGTTCAGATTAAACCTCTCAGATTTATATTTACCCAAGTTAACAATTATTAAACAATTATGTTATATTTATATCAATAAAACCCTCTGGCATAACCAAAGGGTTTTACAAATTACTCTTTTATGTCTTCTATGTTTTCTTCAACATTTTCTTTTTTTTCTGATATTTCATTGCCTAAATATTGAGGTAATTCCATACCTGCCATATTAAACATTTCTTGCATTGGAGGTATAGACTTCATTAATCCTGATAAAAAGTTAGCTGTAGATGTTTTACCTTCACCATTTCCGCTATCCCAAACAGTAACTTTATCAATTTTAATATTTTTAATAGCTTCAACTTGAATTTTAATTAATTCTTCCATTTTATCCGCTAACATTAATTTTACAGCTGCATCAGGATTTCCACCAGCCGCTGTAACAATTTCATTAAAGCCTGCAGCTTGTTTCATCAATATTTCTTCAGTACCTCTTGCTTGTGCTTCCATTTTTGCAAATATAGCATCAGCTTCTCCACGAGCTCTTCTTCTTGTTTGTTCAGCTTGTGCTTCAGCTTCTATTTCAAGTTTTTCTTTATAAATTTGAGCTTCTACAATAATATCAGCTTCTTTGGTTGCACGTTCTTTTGCAGCTCTAGTTTTTTCGGCAGCTTCTTCTGCAACATATGCTTCTTCTAAAGACTTAGCATATTGTACTTTTTCAGCTGCAGTTGCAAGTCTTAAAGCTTCAGCTTCTTGTTCTCTACGAAGAGCATCAGATTTTGCAACAGTAATTTTAGCAGTATTTTCACCTTCAACAGCAGTTGCATTTGCACTGGCAACTTTAACCCTTTCATCCCTTTGAGCATTGGCTTCACCAATAGAACCATCCCTGTTTTTCTCTGCAACACTTTGTCTAGCATCATTGATGGCTTTAGCCGCTGCTTCCTTACCAAGAGCATTAATATATCCAGATTCATCATTAATATCTGTTACGTTAACATTTATTAACCTTAGTCCAATTTTCTTTAATTCTGATTCAACATTGTACGATACAGCTTCTAAAAACTTATCTCTGTCAGTATTAATTTCTTCTATGTCCATAGTAGCTACTACTAAACGTAGCTGACCAAATATTATATCTTTTGCAAGTTCTTGAATTTCACTTAACCCTAATTCTAAAAGCCTTTCTGCTGCATTTTGCATTATTCCATCTTCAGTAGATATTCCTACAGTAAACCTTGAAGGTACATCAATACGAATATTTTGTCTACTAAGAGCATTCGTCAAATTAACCTCAATTGATAATGGTGTTAAATCCATATATCTGTAAGACTGTATAACAGGCCAAATAAAAGATGCACCGCCATGTATACATTTTGCGCTTTTAGCTCCTCCTGATGCTCCCTTTCCAACCATACCATAAACAACTAATATTTTGTCCGATGGACATTTTTTATAGCGTGATAACAACGCTATAAGCGTACCAAAAATGAGTAAAACAATTACAACTACTAAAATAAGCTGTGGCATAAATAAATCCCCCTTTAATCTTGTTTTTCAACAAGTAATGTATTAATATCTATAACATCAACAACACGAACCATAGTCCCTGTTGATAGTGGTTTTAAACTACTCGTCATAGCACTGACTTCCGTGTATCTTTCTTGAATAGTGATTAAAATTTTACCTTGACCAGATTGTTTAGCAGGAATAGTAAGATATACTTGACCTATATTTCCAATTGCATTTTTAATATTTATGTTACCATTGCGTTGCATTTTAGAGATTAAGTAAAACATCATAGCAATAACAAACATTCCAATTAAACCACTAATAGTTGCAATAAAAAATATTAAAAGAGTATTTAACCCTTCTTCAGCCAATACTACACCAACCCATCCAAACAACGAGAAAAAAGCAACAATTCCTCTAATTGAAAAAAACTTTAAGCTAGAAGCGCTTTCAACAGTATCAATGATTGTAGATTCAGCAGCGGTACCTACCGTACCATCAAAATCAGAGTCTATGGAAGTGTCACCGTCAATATCACTATCAAAATCAACATCTCCATCACCATTTCCAATTCCCAAAATACTTAAAATAGTTTGAATTACTAATATTATCGTTGCAGGAATTGCACAGTAATAAAATACCTGTTCTAACATTGTTAGACCGTCCCACCAATCTGTCATAATTTTAACCTCCTGTTTTTTATAAAACATACGATACGTTTATGTAGATTGTTAATTATTTAACCTTTATTTGGTACAAAGTATTATTTTTTCCCAAATAATGTATATTTCTATTATACCTTACTATTGTCAAAAAGAAAAGATAAATCAAAAATTTATTAATACACATATTTTATATATATTCATAAGTAGCAAAAAAACAACCACTGTTTTCAGTGGTTGCATTTCTATTGTATAGATTCTGTTGATCAACTTTAACAATTGCCGCTATACTATCTTCATTGTTAAAGTCTGTCGTAAGTCATTGGAACAAAATTATCACTATCTCTAAATTTCTTTAGTCTTTCTATTAATATAGCTTTATCTTGGTTTAATGTACCTGCTTGATTAACATGGTTAGATACATGATTTGCTCTAAAAACACAATCTGTAAGTTCCATATTTTCTAACATTATAATATTTTCATCTATTATTTGAAGAGGTGATGCTAAATGAAATTTACCTTGTCTTATTTCTTCTGCAAGTTCTGATTGTTCATCTACAACTAATCTAAGAAGTGAAAAGTAATCAGGACCTATAGCTGAAATAACTTTAGCTGATTCAATAGCATGTTCTTCCATTAGTTCTGTTCCACCTAATCCTGATATTATCATGCATGAAAGTTTAAAACCTGCTTTTTTTGCTTTTTGACCGGCTTGAATCATTTCTTGTTGATTTACTCCTTTATTCATATATGATAATACTTTATCTGAACCACTTTCTACTCCCATATAAAGGAGATCTAAACCGGCTTCTTTTATGGTTTTTAATTCTTCATCAGATTTTCTTATTAAATCAAGGGGTCCAGAATAAGAACTTATCCTTTTTACAGATGGGAATTCTGTTTTTATCATTTTTAATAATTCTAGAACTTTATCAGTTTTCAAACATACAACATTGCCATCTGCTAGAAATATTCTGTCTGGATTTTTATTATATATTTTTAACCATTCAATATGGTTAATTAATTCATCTTTTGTTTTCGTTCTAAATTGTTTGCATTTATACATGTAGCAAAATTTGCATTTATTATGTGAACAGCCTTCTGTAACTTGTATAATAAGGCTTCTAGCTTCGCTTGGCGGTCTAAATAGTGGTTCTGAGTACATTTTGTTTCTCCTTTTTCAGTATTGCATACAATTCTTACCCTACTCTATTATCTCAATTATATTATTTTCTAAAGTTATTATTAAATCGAAACTTTTTGTTTTTCCTGAATTAAACTTTATATAAGCAATATTTTCTTTAATATCTATAATTACACCATTTCCATACTTAGTATGTTTGATTTTTTGTCCAACACCAAAATTAAAATTTGTAGACTTTTTATTGGAATTGATCAATTCATTTACAAACAATGAAGGGATTCCAGGAATAGTTATATTAAGTATTTTTTTTGCTCTTGTCATACCTACATAAAACACTCTTCGTTCTTCTTCTAATACCTTTTCATATTCAGTATTTGCCATGTTCTTTCTATCAGATGGAAATTCTCCATCTAAATTGTCAATCATATAGACATAATCATATTCTAAACCTTTTGCACTATGAATAGTAGTCAAAGTAATTTTTGCATCTTTATTTTCAGATGCATTTTTAATAACATCTTGAAGGCTTTGAATTTTGTTAATAAACTCTTTTATATTGCTGCAATATGAACCTATTTCTTCTATAATCTCAAGGATATGCAAAGAATTAGGCAAATTATTTCTACCTTCATCTTGCATTCTTTCTAAATAGCCCATATATTCTAAATCCATTTTAATAAACCTAATAGCATCATTAGGTTTTAGTTTGTTTAGATAATTTATATCCCTTTTAAATTGACCTATTCTATCATAAACATAATATTCAAAATCTTTGCAATTATCTAATATTTCAAAAACACTCATTTCTTCATGAGGGCTTTCCACTACAAAACGACACATATTTTTAGTAAAGTATGTATAGCTTTTGTAATATATTCTAGAAAAAGCTTCCCTATTTTTAGGGTCTATTGCTAAATTTAAAAAAGCAAGAACATCTTGTAAAACGAAACTATTAAAAAACTTAGTTTTGTCTTCTTTAATGTAAAAGCCTATATCATTTTCATAAAAACTGTTAGCAAGTATCATGGCTGACATATTATATCTGTACAAAATTCCTATTGTGCAGTCATCTAATTGGTTTATTTCATTAATTATTAACTTTGCTTGTTCTGCTCTATTGTTTACCCTTTTGACATTAATTTCATTTTCTTTAGGTTTATCAGTACATATTGATTTTTGAAATCTTTTTTTATTCTTTTCAATAAACTTTTTAGCTCCTTCGACTATATTCTTGTCCGATCTAAAGTTATTGTCTAAATAAAATATTTTTCCATCTTTATAAATATTTTTAAATTCAAGCATAAAGTCTGGATAGCTACCTCTAAATGAGTATATTGCTTGGTCATCATCTCCAACCATAAAAAGATTATCTTTAGAAATAAGCTTAATAATTTCATGTTGAATTTTAGAAGTATCTTGCATCTCATCAATTTGTATATATTGGTACGTATCTCTAATATTCTCTCTGTAATATTTTGACCCTGCTATTATTTTGTATGCATATAAAAGCATATCGTCAAAGTCAATTAACTTATTTTGAGATTTGTAAATTTTGTATTTTTCATATATTTTGTCAAAGTCTTTTATATCAATTCCAAAGTCTTTATATTCCTTTGGATCTATCATCATATTGTTTACAAAACCTATAGCTGATGATAAATTTTCAATTTCTTCATCACTTACATAGCTAAAATAAGAATTAGAATAATGGGCCTTAAGTAAATCCCCTAAAACCTGATAGTTATTTTTAAGTATTTCAAAGTTAATACATTTCTTTTTAAAAAAATCCCGTACTATTTTATATGAAAAAGCATGAATGGTTGAAAACTCAGTATAAGCCCTGTATTTTTGTCCAAAATAAGTTTGAAATCTAGTTTTCATATCAGTTGCTGCCATTTTAGAAAATGTTATAGTGAGAATCTTCTTATTGCATTTACGCTCTCGCAGCAACCTGCCTGTCCTAGCTATTATAACAGTTGTTTTACCCGAACCAGCAGTAGATAAAACCAGAGCATTTCCAAGCTCAAAAGATGCTGCTTGTCTTTGTTGATCATTTAACTCTACACCATTTACATCTTTTAGATAATCAAAATAATCCATTCATACACCTACTGTCATATATAATTAATATTAATTATATTTGTTCCTTAATAACTCTTTCAAACACTTCAGCTGCTCTAATTTTCACTGGACCACAGCCTTCAGTTTCACTTCTGTGATGTTCTTTAATATATTTACAATCAATAGCACCAAATTCATTTTCAAACTCTTCAACATATTTTTTTGTTAGGTCCTTCATTTTATCATTTGTGCATGGTCTATCTTCTGCATACATAATTCCAATAGCTGCTAATGCACCAAGCAATGCCCCACATGTATTTTCAGATTGTAATCCTCCGCCATACGGACATACTGCCTTAATAAATCTGTCATCCAGTCCAAGTTCATATTTCTCATTTGCACTTAAAAGCAATATTTCAGCACAGTTTTTATGATATAATGGACGTTCTTCCTCATTGTATGTTAATTCTTCTTTGTTTAACGCATCTACTATTTTTATCATCTTTAATATCTCCATTCAAATTAATTAAAAAAACATTAGCATTCCTGACGCAAAGGCAGAAAGAATCATTCCTATTGCAAGTACCAAACATACAATTCTTTTCATATTTGCGACTTTTTTATTATATTTATTCACACTTTACCTCCAGAAATTTATTTATATAATATATTAACACATTAATTATAATATTAATAGCTTGAACTTTCCATAATTCAAAAAATTTTTAGTTTATATTTTAAATAATATGTTATATAATGTTATGGAACAGTAGTTGTTATACATGACGATGAAACGCCTAATAAAAAATGAATAGGTTGTGGTAAATTGATAAATCATAAAACAAAATGGGCAAAAAAGAGAAAATTAATAACTTTTTTCATTTTATTAATTTTTATAATTTTCGCAACAATATACGCATTAGAAATAATAATTGAGCCTGAAGGTTATGTGAGCCCTGCTTATGACAAAGTAGATATAAAACCAATTTTTTTAAAAGAATCTTTAGCCGAAGAAGATTATAAGGTTTTATTTTATCAGACAGGTTTAGGTAAGGTTGCAGTTGATGAACTTCTTAAAAACAAAGAAAATGGAGTCGATGATATATTAGAATTCCAAAATAATTTCTTTGCAGATAAAAATATTTTATGCGAAAAAATCGGTATAATTACAAGTCAAGAATCTTTCGTTGACAATCAAGGAAATTATAAATATGGTTTTAATTTAGCTCCATATGAAAATGGATATGTTTTAATAACAAAAGCTACCCATTCTCTCGGGTGGCGTCATGGTCATGCTGGAATTGTTACTGATGCAGAAAAAGGAGAAACTTTAGAAGCTGTAATATTAGGACAAAATTCTCAATATCAAAATATAAACAAATGGAAAATGTATCCTTCTTTCATAATGTTGAAGTTAAAAGATACGTCAGATGAAACTTTAAATGAAATATCTAAATTTTCTAAAGAATACATGTATGATGAAATATATGGCTTAACAATTGGTTTGACTAGCAAAAAAAATCCTGACCCTAACAAAATTAGAGGTACTCAGTGCTCACATTTAGTTTGGTATCCATTTAAACAGTTTGGCTACGATATAGACTCAGATGGTTCGTGGCTTGTAACTCCAAAAGATATTGCAAACAGCGATTTATTTGAAGTAGTTCAAATATATGGTGTTAATCCAAGTGAAATATGGCCATAAAAATAGCAGTTTCCATTTTAATATTCAAAATGGAAACTGCTATTTTATTGTGAATGCAACAAGGTTTCTGGGATCCATCAGCAATCTTTGATTGTGTTGATGGGTTGGGGGGTTATTATTTATCTTTTATTTATTACGTTCAGTTCATTCATAATTTTCAGCCACTGTATGATTAGCTTTAGCTTTAACAAACAAATCATTAAAGAAGAATTTTACAAATATTATACTTCCTATGATAAAGCAAATTGCTTCTGATACAAAGGATGATATCCATATTCCATTTTCTCCAAACATTGTAGACATTATGAAAAGTGATGTTACAATGACTACCAATCCTCTACCCAGTGATAAAATCATTGAATACATAGGTTTTTCTATTGATGAATAGAAACCTATTAATACTATATTAAATCCAACGATTAAGTAAGCAGGGACATATATCCTAAATGCTTTTACTGAATAATTGAAAATCTCAATTTCATTTCTGCTAATAAAAATTCCATTAATTTGCTCTGCAAACAACATACATATAACATAAATTCCTAAAGCCAGAATTGCAGCTGTTTTAACCGCACTTTTTAAGAAAAAAGTATATGCTTTTTTATCTTCTCTTCCATAATAGTAGCTAACCAATGGCTGTGTTCCTTGTGAAATTCCTGACATTGTCATTAAAACAATATTATTTACGTACATAATTACTGTATATGTTATGATACCAGTTTCACCTATATTTTTAAGAATAATTCTGTTAAACATAAAAATTATAAAACCTGCTGAAAATTCTGTCACAAAGTCAGAAGCTCCAATTGGAATAGTCCTTTTAATTGTTGTTAAATCAAATTTAAATTTAGCAAATTTGATTTTTGAATTCCTTTTGATAAAGTGCAATACATAAATTGAGCATGCTAACATTTGAGCAATACCTGTTGCAAATGCTGCTCCCTTGACTCCAAAATCAAGTTTTATTACAAATACATAATCTAAAAATATGTTGGTAACAGCAGTAATACAAACTACTATTGTTGCAAGTTGTGGATATCCACCAGTTTTTACTAGAACTTCAAAATAATACGAAATCATAGAAAATACGCTAAGTAATGCTGCAATACCTAAATATTGTTTAACAAAACCTAAAGTTGTTTCTGTAGCTCCTAAGAAATATGCAATTCTTTCAAGATTTAACAACACAATTACTGTAATTGTTATACAAATTGAAATCAAAACTACCATATTCATTGTAAAAACTTCACTTGCTTTTTTTGATTCTTTTGCTTCTTTATTACCTAAGTGTATTGAAGCAATAGTTGACGTACCTACTGCAAACAAAATTGCTACTGCAAATGTTGCATTTGCAAAAGGCATACTAATATTCACTGCAGCTAGTGCAATTTCTCCTACTCCCTTTGCAACAAATATACCATTTATCATCGTGTAAATCGAGTATATCCACATAGCTAAAACCGAAGGTATCACATATTTAAGAAATTTTTTCTTCATGATCCTCACCTCTTAACTATAGTATAAACTATAGTATGATACCAATGTCAAGGTCTTTTTGAAAATTAATTAAATTAATTTTTATGTAAATTTATTAGACAAGCATTTAATTTTTTACATAAAAAAAGAAACATTTCAATTAAAATTGAAATATTTCCTTTTTTTATATTTTGCTACTAATCTTCTTGTTGGCCAGAACCACAGCAATCACATTCATCTTCTGATTCAACATCAAAATCTTCGTCATAATAATCATCATCGTCAAAATCATAATCATCATCTTCGTCGATTTCAACATCTTCAAATAATTCTTCTTCAACAGTTGTCAAGTCTTCATCTAATAAATCTAAGTACTCATTCATTTCTTCTTGCTCTTCAACTATGTCGCTCATTCCATCAGCTATTTCTTCAATAACTTCTAACAATGCGTTAAATAATTTTCCCTCTTTAGTATCAGCCTTAACATCTAAGCCATCAGCTAATCCTTTTAAATAAGATATTTTTTCATATAAAAAATCCATAAATATATCCTCCTATACTCTTGATAGATATTCACCAGTTCTGGTGTCAATCTTCACTTTATCTCCTATTTCAACAAAAAGCGGCACTTGAATTACTGCACCGGTTTCAGTTGTTGCAGGCTTATTAGATCCTGTTGCAGTATCACCTTTAAAGCCAGGCTCTGTTTCTGTAATTTCCAACTCAACAAAATTAGGAGCTGTAACCTCAAATGGTTTACCTTCAAAAAATCTCATTTGTGCAATTTCATTTTCCTTTAAATATACGATAGCTTCCGCAACCTGATCATGGTTTAACGGAATTTGTTCATAAGATTCTATGTCCATAAAATAATATAATTCACTATCGTTATATAAATATTGCATATCTTTTGTTTCAATATGCGCCTTAGGAAACTTTTCAGTTGGGTTAAATGTTTCTTCTCTTATAGCTCCTGTTATGATGTTTTTTAATTTAGCTCTAACAAAAGCAGCTCCCTTTCCTGGTTTAACATGTTGAAAATCTATAATTTGCCATAACCCATTATTCCAAGACATCGTAACACCTTTTTTAAAATCACTTGCTGAAATCATACTTCACTGTCTCCTCCTTTATGTATATTATAACCAGCTAAATGCTGCTTATTCCAATATTATTGTTCTCCCTGTTCCAGGTACAATTGAAACCTTTTTAGTTTCCATTGTTTTTTTGTCTGTAATTGTAAAAGTACCTGCATTGATAGGTGTACCGTCATTGGTAAAACTAATAGTATCACCGTTATTATACATAATAGAGTACCTTTCCTTAAAACACACTACTTTTTCAACATCTAAGCTTTGTCTTACCTCATATGTATTCGTATTCTTGAAAATTTTTATTTCATAATTCGAATCGGCTATTTTCATATGTTCTGTTTGTACAAATCTAACATCCATAACAAATTCACTTGCCATTTTGTCCATATATCCAAAATCTAAATCAAATTTTGGAATAGCTACAGCTAATACAATGCTAATTACCGCAATTGTAAAAACCATTTCAATCAGAGTAAAACCATTATTGTTACTCATTAGCTCTCCTCCTAGGGTCACTAAAAAGCAATGGCAATAATCCCATTACTTATTGTATAAATTAATTTAACTTTTGTCAATGTATTTATTGGCTTTATCCAAATTTTATTTTTGAAATTAAGTTGGTTCAGTTATTTCTCATAAATATAATTTGTTCTGCCTGATAGCTATTATCATCCTTTAAAAGAATAAGTTTAATTCGTATAGCCTTTGCATTTTCAAAGATTATCCCCTCAGGAATAGGACATGCGTACATTTCACTTACATAATTTCCTAATTCAACATTTGCTCTGCTTGTAGCAGAACCATTTCCATAACTAATATCATTATTTCTATTTTCAAAAATATAACATTGGCTTATACCAGAACCATACCTAAATGAAATTCTATTTATTCTCTGTTCATTTGATTTTTTCAAATGACTTGTTGTATTTTCTCTAATCAGTTCAATATTTTTACTTTCTGCAATTTTATTAGACATAAAAGTTAGAATATATTGAGCTTGAAATTGAAGTTCAGTGTTATTTTTAATAGTTTTATAGTTTTTAAAATTGACTATAAAAACAGACATGATCAAGGCAAATATTATACTAAATAAACCGATTGAAACTAATAGCTCTACTAATGTAAATCCATTTTTTTCTCTCATACATTAAACCGCCTCTTCAATAAATGCAAATTATTAATTTTATTCATATGACAGTGCCCAATTTTCCAGTTTCAACACATCAGAAATATCTATTGTATTGTTAATTGCATCATTGTAGTCTGGAACTAGAATTATTAAATTAACTGATGATGTTTTCAATATATTGATATCATTATAGTATTTTGATTGTATGCAAACAGTCAGTTTATCAATACTGAATGCTAAATTTTCTACATTAATAACTTGTACATATGGGTTCTTGTTGTCATTTATTTTGTTCGTTATTTGCCCTGTAATAAATAGTTTATAACTATTAATAAATACATTTTCAGCTTCAGTAATATTAGAAGGATAAATTTTAATATATTCCTCAACCTTTTCAAGCGAATCAATAATTGCATTATTTACTAGGTCGTAAGCATCAACATAAGCATTGTTTAGGCCTGATTCAGACATGTATAATGCTTGTTTCATTTCAGAATTTGCTTTATTAATTTTAAAGTTCATCATGGTTACAACCAATAAAAATGCACCTAACACCATAGTTATTGTAATCGTTATGATTAAAACAATTAAAGTTGAACCATGATTTTTAATGACATTCTTTTTCACAAGTATCAACTTCCCATCACATAAAAGTTTCTAATTAAATATCTTACTTCCTTTCAGTTTATTAATTACTTGATCATCCTTTTTCAACACTATTTCAACATCAAAAATCATATTGCGGCTATCAGGTTTAATAATTATTTCTGTACTGTAATTATTTACAGATTCATATATTATCCTTTCATAAGAAGCACTTTCACTATTGAATTGATAATGTGTAGTATCAAGAGAGTCCATTGCTTGTATTTCTTCCATGCAGTTTTGAGCTTGCTGCATAGATTTATACACTATCTCATTTTTATTATTTATCTTTTGAGAAAAAATGAACATAGACGTTAATGGGCATATGACAATTCCTAATATAGCAAGAGACATAATTATTTCTACTATTGTTAAACCATCTATACTGAATAATCTCTTCATTTTATTCCTACTTTCTATAGTCATCTAATAAGTCTGTTAAATATCTGATATTGCATAAAAGTTAATATCCATAGTCACAAAAACCATATTTTCCTCCGATAAAGTAGTACTAATATTTACAATTGACATATCAGTCGTATTATTTTGCAATCCATCGATAAAACTCAACATATTATCATAATTAGAATTAAATTCAATATTTACACTCATATTAAGTATTCTATAATAATCATTTTCCTGTGACGCTATAATCGAATCATCTATAGAATTGTTTATCGAAACCGGAAGTGCTTCTGAAAAATTAATTTTGGTTAAATTTATATTATTAGAATATAAATAAATTTGTAAAATTTTTAATATTTCTTCCTGTCTCAGATATTGTAGTACATTGAAATTATATTTTTCACATAATAATCTCTGTTCCATGTCTTCATAATATTTTTTCAGTTCAAAATTTTTGTTCATTTTTTCGTAACTTATACTCGTCAAATTATACTCTTCTTTAATAGCTGTAAAAGCTGATAGTGTTTTAGGTTTAAATTCACTTACTAAATAAATTATTAAAAATAAAGCTGTAAAAAAAAATAATTTTCTAAATCTATTGCTTACTTTCATCGATCCAACCCCTTAAATTACAAACAATTGAATAAGATAAAGTATATCCACTTTCTTGTTTAACATCAACAGAAGGAATGTATATACTTTCAATAAAATTAATTGATCTTAGATTTTTTATAAATTGCATTGTATCTTTTATGTCAGTAGATGTGCATTGCATATTAATATAGTGACTCTCTACAACAATAAAAGTAATTCTCGTATTAGGAGGTTTAGCATTAGCTATTTCTCTATACAATTTAGAATTTACTATATCATCTTCACTAATAATTTCTTTAACATTGATTGCTAGCTCATTATATTTTTCCAAACGTTCTATATTACGTTTTAAGATTTCAATTTTATTGTTAAAATTAATATTTTCTTCTTTATTTACGTACAAGCTCATAGTTTCAGTTTTATTTTTTAATAATTTATAATAAGTTATATAACTTTGAGTATAAAGGGCTAAAGCTAATACAAAAAATAAAGATGCTACCATAACAGCAACACCTAAATTAAATTTATATTTATGATTATGAATTTTATCAGTTAAAAAATTAATGTCATTCTTATTTATAAACAAAGCTAAAAAGACATGGAAATACTCAACTATATTAATTTTATTATGTAAATTATTTAATCTAATTTTAGAAATTTCATTAATAATTTCAGTATCAATATTTAAGTTAATGGAAAAAAATTGTTCAATACCAACTATTTCAGAACACACTCCATAAATGTATAGCTTATCAATAGTGTTTTCGCTATCAACTGAATAATAATAATATCTAATGTATTTGCTAATTTCATCCAACCATTTATTCATTCTATTTTCTTTCGAAATTATATTAGTATTCATATAAATAGAATTTGGACTTTCAGCAACCTTATCTATATTATACATTTCCACTTCATCTGAATTTAAATAAATAATTCTCGAAAACTCATTAATGCCTTTGTTTAGAACACTAAAAGTTATTGCATTATCACTAATGTTTATAAATGCATTAATACCATTAATATAAATTTTATCATTAATTTTTATATTCTCTTTTGGAATTTTTTCAAGGAAATTAGAAGAAATATCTAGACCTGTTAGAGTAAGTTTTAATTTTTTTGATAGCTCAACATATTGATTATAAAAATTTACAGGTAGACCATATACTATATATTTTACTCTATTAGAGCGATCTATGATGATTTTTTCAGACATTTTAAAAATAACCATTTGATTTAAATTAGCATCTAGTAGCTGTTCAAACTCAAACTTAATCATAGACATTGTATCAGACCTTCTTTTTAACAAAGGCAACTCCATTTTCCGTGTACTAACTATATTTGAATTAATAACAAATACTGTATTCTTAATCTTTATGTTATTTTCTAATAGTACTTTTTCAATTGCACTCTTTATTAAATCAACATTAATTATTTTACCATCTTCCATACTATTAGGCGGAATGTTTAATGAAAGACATTTATTAATAGCTATACTTTTGCCATTAAATGATTTTGAACCTACAACTATTTTTATTTTTTCATTGCTTAAATCTATCGCTAAGATCATTACATTCGCCTCTCTTTTGCAATACATAATTAATTATAAAGGTTTCGTTCCAGTATAATTAAATTACTAAGCGCTTGCTACAATCCCATATGTTTTAATTTAATTACCTTCGCTACTCCTATGCCTTTTTATGAAAATATGTGTAAAATTATGTATATTAATTATATAAATTTTAGCATATTTTGTCAAAATAATTATTGTTAATAAAAATACATTATTATATATATTATTTAACTTAATTATAAAATTAATATAAAAAATTCACCCTATTGGGTGCCGTTTTATAGCTAATGACATGGATTACTTTTTATAGTTTCTCATATAAACAGATTGTTTAGCAATACATGGTTTGCTTTTGCCATCTATGAGAGTAAGTGTTATCTCAACTCCCGATGAGCCACCCGAAGATGTTTTAATTATTAATTCAGTTACATTTCCGCCTAATGTAATTTCTTCTCCATCCACATCTTTAAAAATCAATTCACTACTTTCATTAACCTCAAAGCTAAACTTTTTATCTCCATCATGTTTAAAAGTTATTATATTATCTGTAGTTCCTTCGTACTTTTCAGCCTCTAGAATTTTATTAGTCATAAAATTTATCATATATTGGGATTGATATTGTAGTTCTGATTGAATGCTAATTGTTTCGTAGCTTTTTAAATTAACCATGAGGAACGACATAATAATAGATATTATTATCCCTACAAGTCCTAAAGTTACTATCAATTCTATTAATGTAAAACCTCTATTGTTTTTAGTATGCATATTTTCGCCTCAATTTATTATTTCCACAAATTAATTTGTTAAAGAAAAATTTTGAGCTTATTTTATTAAGCTCAAAATTTTAAATATCTCGTTATGAAATCAACCGTATAATAAATATTATTCAAGAGCAGGCATATTTCCTGTATTCATTATTATTAATGGATTTTTTACACTATCCATTTTATCAATGAAGTTATCGCCTTTAACTTCAATATTTAATGTATCTTCTTCCACATAACCATTAAATTTTAAATTATATGTAATAGTATATGTCTTGTGATAATCTATCTGTGACTTATCCAATTCACTTAATGTATTTCCTTCAGAAACAAGGGAGTTAAGTCCGTTATCTTCATTTAATTCATACAGTTTAAAATTGCTCTGTTTATAATTTTCTACTATTTGTTCATTTAATCCACTTAAATCTATCTCTATTTCTGGATTGCTATTCTGTGCAATAAATTTAAACCCAAATGTATAGTCAAGCATGTTAGATATTTTATAACTACCATCGCTTGAACTTGATGCTATAGGTTCAACTGTGTAGTAAGTTTTATTTGAAACAACATGTTTAATAGGTTCTTTATACATAGAATTGGTTAAGAAATAGTCAACAATATTTACACTATAAGGTAAGTTCAAATAAATGGTTTCTCTTGTAGTAGTAATTTTAGTGTTAACTACATTTCCATTTTCATCATAAGCATCACCATTAGACACATTAAGATATCCAGATATAGCTTTAGCGTATTGTGAAACTTCTATCTCTGTGTTTAAATCTATCGGAATATGGTCTTCCGCGGCAATACTCTCTCGATTCAGAAAATCAATAATAACTCCCTTGTTATTGATTGCGTTACCATTTTCATCTGATAAGTAATACTTAACAATTAACATACCGCTCTCTGCTGTAAGTGGAGCCGGTGGAAAATCTCTTTTACACCAATTTTCAAGATAATTCTTGTATACGACTGATGCAATTCCTCCAGTTTCAAGTAAAGTATCATTATTAATAACAGTACCACCAGTTACTATCAATTTTATATAGTAAGTCAAAACAGCTGGTGATTCAGTAATGTCTCCACCGGTTCCAGTAGTACCTAAATCCCAATCAAGCGCTTTTTTATCAGATGATACTTTAGCAACTCCCTGCGATACTGTGACTTGATGACTGCTGTCCTGTAATACTTCAAAATAGTATCCTTCAGAATCACTCACTCCCTTAGGGCAATTTACAACTGCATTTGTTCCTGCTATTAATATTTTACCTGCTATATCCGTAAATACCTGACTTAGATCATCTGTCGCAATATAAAAGTTATTTTCAGATGATGCTATATTTTTCATTGTATAAATAGCATCAGTTTTGCCTGTCACATCAAATCCAACAGAATACATTTCTATACCAGCCTTTTTTGCTAATAACGCTTGAGAAATAGTAGGTACGCCGTTATCTTCTATTCTAAAACTTTCTTTATCTTCAAAATATTCCTCATAGTAATCATCATGATAATAATTGTAGTAATAATTGTAGTAATAATTGTAATTATAGTAGTAGTCATAGCTATAGTAATAACTATAGTAATAATCTCTCTTAACCCAATTCTGTAAATTGCTCTTAATCCAATCACTATATTCTTTATCATTTGTATTATAATATTCTTCTAATTGTGCGCTATTAACTATTTTCACATCATATACATCTCTATATCCATATTCATAAGAAGATCCTGTACCCCTGACGTCAGCAGTATCGAATGAAGTCAATTTGTATTTTAAGTCAGTAGGATAATTTAGTGCACGGTCTGCATTAGTTGCGGTTTCTGCATTAGTTGCCCTGTAACTAAATGTTGGCTCCCCATCACTTAAAACTACAATATATTTGTTGTCAGCATTGCTTCCATTTAACATTTCTTGAGCTTTTGCAATACCTGCCTGTATATGAGTACCACCTTCAGCTACTATATCATCAATTGCATCATATAATGAAACATCATTATTTGACAGCTCTGAGTCTTTATATACAGTACCTTTCCCATATCCACTGCTGGAATATGAAACAACACCAATCCTATTTACTGTTTTCATATCTTCCGTAGCAAGCAAGGTAGAAACAAATTCCTTTGCTGCATCTTGTGCTGATTCTATTTTTGTTGTTTCTTTATAAGTAGAACCCTTTTTGGTATTTTTTAAAACTTTCCTATCTGTTGGAAAAGCTACATTTACTTGATGTCCATCAATTGTACATAGTGCTCCTTTACCTTTGAAAATAATTAATAAAGGATCCCAATACTGTGGGTTGCCATAAGCTTTACTACTTGAATTTAACCCGTTAATCACTAAAGTACCCTTTTTATATCCTTTAAAAATATTATTACTATCTACATAAGCAATCATACTAATACTTGCATTAGTACCTGTAATCTTGACATAATGATCTTCGTAGTTTACATTATTTGCATAAAATGTTAGTGGCACTTCTTTATCATAAATTATTGAATTATCTAATATATCTTTCATACTCCCTGAACGGTCAATTACTAAAACGACATCCGTTGTCGATTTTACACCTTTACCTTGCAAAGACATAGTAACCTTCGCTACATTCTTTTCGTTAGGCACCCATTCTGATTTTTTATCAAGTAAGACGTATCCTTCATTAGGTGATTGAGGAAAATTTATTTTATCAGCATCACTATATTGAATTGGATTAGTTGCACTGTTTTCAGTTTCTGTAGCATTCACAAAACTTGTTGGCATAAGCGAAATAATCATAATTAAAGCAATTGCCAGGGAAATAATTCTTGTTACTATTTTATTTTTCATTTTTATTACCTCCTCTTTTCAAATTGTTTTCAATGTTATTATTAAATGTCATATATGATACTCTATTTTATATCACTAATATTCCAGCTGTTAAATTTCAAAAGCGATCTAAAATCTTCAACATCTACAGTTGCACCTGATGAAGTCTTGTATAATGTGATGAACTTCTTTGTGCTTGTACCGCTTTTGAAAACCGAACCATACAATTTGTTTTCTTTAACATATTTTTTAACTACTCCTTCATCATAAGTAATTTTTGATGTACCATTAATAGTTATATCTCCTCCGCAAATTATTGTACCTTTATAATCTAAATCGCCATCAATTGTAATATTGTTACTTGTAACAATCAATCCAGTAAAATTAACAGTTCCTGACATTACTATAGGTTTATTAGTTACTAGCAACCCTTCATAGTCTCCAGCAGACATACTATATGTAACATCCGGCATATTATAAAGCACACCAGATTTATATATTTCATCTTTTTTGTTTGTATCATCAATTGGTTTCACTTGATCAGCAAATCTCAATTCTTCAGTTCCCATTAATTCAGAAGCTCCAAAATACTTTATGTATAAATCATATTCATTTTTCCAATCTTTTTGTTCATCATCCCAATAACTTCCCAAATAATAATCTGAAACATTAAATTTTCCCTCTGTATCGATAGAATAATCTATTTTACCACTATCTATACCAGCACCTAATGTTATCATTTTATCGCTATCTACAGTACCAACGGTAATATTATCACCACCTAAATTAAGCTCATTACTGCCAGTGCCCTCTGTTTTTTTGTTGTAAAAATATAAATATTCACTTTTATCCCAAGGATAAATTGTAGCGCCACTCTTATATTTTGTAATTACAGGAGGTAACGGCTCATATAACTCAAACGTCACATTATCACCTTTAAGCTTTTCCAAATCTAAATGTTCATCACTACCTGGAGCTATATACTTTTCATCAGCAGGATTAGAATAATCCTCTGTATTTAAAGGTATTGAATACGCCAAATAATTCCCTCTTATCGATATAGATTCGCCTGTAGCATAAATTGCATCTACATCATCCTTTTTCAAATTTTGAATATATGCTGTACCTAACAAATATAAATCTTTGTTAATGTTCAATGATGATCCCCCATCGGTAGATATATCATCAGAGTTAATTATTATTGCACTGTTTTGTGTATTGTCCCCTAAACCGTCCATGCCTCCATACCCAAATCCATAATAAGATCCTGCAATATTTACGCTTTGCTTGGTATTATTCATTTCAAGATCATCCTTGACATATACTCCTATCCCTGAGGAATTAAAAGCTGATCCTGTACCATTGAGCCATATATTATTAGCATATACATTTTTTGAATTTAATGTTGAATTTGCAGCTTTCAACTCTATTCCACCTATAAGTGACGTTCCATCTTCACCCTTAACCGCTAAGATATCATTAAAATTTGCGATAGTTGATGCAGTTGATGATGAATTCATTTTGAGGTTGTTTGAAACGTAAACATCACCATTAAATGTTGAATTGTTTTTAATATACAAATTTTTTGCTGTCAACATCTTAGTCCAGTATTGGTTCACTGGGATTAATTCTGTGGAAATCGTGTACGGCGTGCTATATTCGGGAGTTGATAGCACCAAATTAACTGCTGTTTCTTTTTGTATATTATCTTTATTCTTATATGTAGATTCTAATTTTAAAGTCAATTCACCAGTTTCTTTGTCACCTAACCAGACCTTATTAGTAAGCACTACTACTACTTTATTATCATCTTCTCCTGCTACAGTATAGTTTCCAGCTAACTTATTAATGTTTGCATCTATATTAGTTTTATATTCAGAATAAAACGTATCTTCTGCATCTTTTTGAATGTTAGTTTCGTTATAAGAATCTGCAATGGAATCACCATCAGAATCTTTAATATAAACAAGGTATTTCTCATTTTCTGGGTCTATCGGTTCTCTATCTTTTGAATATTCTATTAATTCTTCCAACTTTTCAGGAGTAAATTCTTGCAGAAAGCTTTGAGCTTCACTATTTGATTGATTTATAGCATCCACTACAATGTCGTAAGCTCTATCATAAGCTTTATCTAATCCTGATTCAGATAAGTAGAAGGATTGCTTTATTGCAGTGTTTGCCTTCTTTATTTTAAGGTTCATCATAGTTACGCCTAATACAGCTGTTCCTAGTATCGTTATAACTGCTATCGCCATAACAAGCAGTACTAACGTTGAACCTTTTTTATTATTGAAATACTTTTTCATATCTATCATTCCTTTGTGTTTATAAAATCAATAGAACTATTCCACCTTTAAAATGGTTGTACCTGTTGTCGTCTTTGTTATACCATCCTTAGTAACACTTATCGTAATATCATAAAGTATATCCAAAGCAGTCTTCTTTTCTATGCTATGAATTTTCGGGGCAATCCCTTTAATCACATTAATATTCCAAATATATCTTTTATCATTATCATTTATATAAAATTCAACATTTCCATCACAATTAAGAACATTAATTGTAGTATCTGCAAAAAGTATTATATTAATTTTAGGGTTTGCAACTGCAGTTAAAACTTTAGGTTCTGCTTCCTCTATAAATATTTTACTTTCACCTATATCAGTATCTATTGCTAAATCTACCATTCCATCTACCATAAAAATAGTATCAGTTGTTAAAAATTTGTCTTCCCATATAATATTGCTTTCAGCATTTATCGTCATAGTTGCGTCATAATTTAATTCTTCTACACTCTCGGCTACAGAGGAAGATGAAACAGCAATATCTATTTTGTAACCATCCGCAGTTGTTAACGTTTTGGGATAATCTTTAATGTTAATAGCATCCATAGCCTTTATCTCTTCCAAATATTGCTGAGCATACTGAAGAGATTTATATTCTTTCTCACTCTCATTGTTTATCTTTTGTGATGTTATGAGCATAGCCATCAAAGGACCTATTACAATGCTCATAATAGCCAATGTTACGATTATCTCAATTAATGTGAAACCATTCTTATTAAATAATTTTCTCAATTAAATTCCTACTTCCTTGTAACAATAACAGATTTAGGGTCTTTGAAATACACACGAGGGTTTGTTTTATCATCATCCTCTATTTCAAACCTTATTTTTAGTCCTGACGTATTTGTTACAGCAATATTTGCACCTGCGGAATCCGTTTTTGAGTTTCTTTGACTAGAATAAATCTTTATCTTTATATCACTTCCAACAGGAGTAAAATCCAGCCACGTTCCATCGCTTGGAAATTTTTCATCTTTAGTTGAATATTTATAATAATATTTACTATTTTCCTTTTTAAATTGAAACTCAATATTTTCTATAACATTGCTATCTGCATATACGTAAGTAGTTCGATTTTTATCCTCTGCATTTCCAACAATAACTGTAGGTAAATCAGAAGTTTCCGGCTTTAAGCTCACATAAAAATCAAATTTGTCTTCTTCGCTGCTTTCATTGCTTGAAATATAAGTTCCACCATCCGATTGGAATGGATTTATTTTGCCAAACTTAATTAAGTCTTTCCAAATCCAATCATTATTTTTTTCAACATAACCATCTAATTTAGGCAGTTCATAGAAATTTAATGTAATAATGCCTTGAATTATATCTCCTTCTTTTGATACAGTATTAATATTTGTAATAGAGATATTTATTGGATTGTTTTGTATTGCATCGATAAAGCTAAGCATGTCTTCATAGCTACTTTCAAATGTTATATTTGCTGATATTTGATTGACAGTTGATAAATTAGCCTGCGCTTCATCGCCATTTTCCGAAATTTCACCAGTCCCGCTTGATGCATCTGTATTCTTGTTCCCATTAGAATCATTTGCTAAGCTATTTTGATTTCCATTTATTTGATCCATCATCAATTCAAGAGAGCTTTTTGCTCTTGAACTTACATCATTTACGGTAGTATTATAAGCAACAGGTGTCACTTCCGAAAAACTTATCGTACTTGTATCTATGTTACTTTTTGTTAAATAACTATTTAAAAAAACTATTATATTTTCTTGCTTAATATCAGTAAGCACATTAGTATCATTTATTTCATTAGTTAGCCCCTTCAAATCTTCTTCATAATCTGATTTCATTAGTATATTACTTGACATAGCATCATATGTAGATTTTATTTGATCATATCCACCCTCTAACTGAGCCAATTTAAAAATTTTATCATATGGTACAAATTTATATACAAAGAATACTATTACTACTAAAATTAGTATGAAAATTAATTTTTTCTCCCTTTTACTGAGCTTCATCCGATATCACGTCCTTTATCTCACATACCACAGAATAAGTAAACACTATAAGTCCATCTTTAGCAACTTCTACTACTGCAGGTATATATACAGAATCTATAAATTCAATATTTCTTAAATTTTTTTCAAACTGAGCAACTTCAAGCTTTGAATTAGAAGTGCACTGTAATTGAATTGTGCTTTTATCAATTGCCATAGAGTTCACTTTTGAGTCAGATGTCAAAGCTTTAGCAACTTCTTCAAACATTATACTTGTAACAGCATCTTCATTTTTTATAGTTGTTTTAACTTTATCTACTTCTACTTTATATTGTTCTAGCAAATATACTTTATTCTTAAGGCTTTCTGCTTCGTTGTTAAGCTTAATATTTTCTTCGCTACCTATAAATTTGTTCATTTGAGAAATTTCTTCTTCTAAAATATATTGCTTCGACATGTAGATGTATAAATTATAAACTAGTATTAAAGCTATAATAAATGATACAGCCATTACAATGATACCTACATTAAATCTAATATTATGTTCCTTCTTTTTATCTGTTAAAAAGTTTATATCTTTCCTATGAGCATATAGTGAAAGCAAAGCATTAAAATATACTTTAGTATCAAAATCCTTTGCATATTTCGAATTTAGCGTTGAAATTTCTTTAATAATTTCAACTTCAATATTTAGGTGAGATGATAAATACTGTTCCATCCCATCTATATTAACATATGCACCATAAATATATATTTTCTTAATCAACTTATCTTTATTATTAGAATTGTAGTATCTTAAATATCTGTTAAATTCATCTATCCATCCATTGATGACATCTTGAACAATATTTATTTTTGAAAGATATTCTATATCTTCATATCTTTCTAGAAGTGATAATTTGCTAATTTCTTGCAATGCTTCTTTATGGTCTAAATTATATACTGTTGCATAATTTCTGACTATATCTTTCATACCATTAGAAATTATCTTCGTAAAATCACTCTTTCCATTATTTAAAGCACTAAAACAAATAGTATCATATCCAAAGTCAATAAAAGCTGAAGTTGAATTTTTTTCAAATGTTTTTTCATTAATTAACAACTTTGATTCTGAAATTTTATCTAAGCAATTAAAGGAAAGGTCTAATGACACCATATCAAGTTTTAGAATATCCGATAACTGTATATATTGATTATATATGGAAATTGGAAGTCCATTTATAATGTATTTTCCTATTTGTCCTTCTTCTGATGTAAATGTTTCAGTAAGTTTATAAACAAGCTTGTACTGACTTAGATCTATTGAAATCAATTGCTCTAGCTCATTGCGTATCATAGACATCGTTTCTGCATTGCTCTTTAACAGAGGTAGTTCAATGATTCTAGTAATAATTGAATTTGTATTAATTGTAAATATTGCTTTTTTAGTTTTAATCTCATTTTCTGCTAAAGCTCTTTGAATAGTATCAGCTACTGAATCGATATTTGCTATTTTACCATCGTCTATGCTTCCTATCTCTGTATCAAAAAAAGCACTCTTATAAACGGTTAACGAAGTACCTTTTATTGATCCTTCTAATAATTTAATATTGCAATTGTCTATTTCTACAGATAAAATTCTCCCCATTATATACCTTCCCTTGAACAATAGATTGAGCTATTGATTGAGCATTGGCTAGCAATTGAACAGCAATCGTATCCTCTATTGCATGTCTACTGCTATTCTATTGCTTCTCAATTGCTTTCCAATTGTTATAATATGATGTTTAGATACCAATTTATTATTTCTGTTCCATAAAAAAAATATATTAAAGCAGATAAGGAAATGAACGGTCCAAATGGTATTTCATCTTTCCTGCTTTTGATTTTCAAAATTAATAAAACGACTGAAATTATTGCACCAATGACAAATGAGAATAAAGTTATAAACAGTATACCCTTTGTGCCAAATACGAGACCAAGGACTGCCATAAGCTTTATATCTCCACCGCCCATTGCATTTGTTAAAACTGCTATTATTAAAAATAATAATAATCCTATTCCTAATCCTATAAATCTATCAAATAATATTGTTTTATCTAATAAAATAAAAATAATACCTAATATTGCCACTGTAACATTTAATCTATCGGGTATAATTTTGTGTTTTAAATCTATTATGCTTATTACTATAAGCAAGCTTATTAATAAGCAGTATATAACTGAATTCCAATTGAATCCGTATTTAAATACTACAAGAGAATATAGTATTCCATTTAGCATCTCAATTAATGGATACTGAATGGAATAATTAGATTTGCAGTATCTGCATTTACCTTTATTAATTATGTAATTAATAACTGGCAGCATGTCTATATAATTAAGTATGTGACCACAACTACCGCATGATGATGGCGGTTTAATAATTGAGATTCCTGCTGGTATGCGAAATATGCATACATTTAAAAACGAACCTATAAATAGTCCGTATATAAAAAATATAATTGTCATAATGACTTCCTATTAGTTTTGTTTTAGGAGGGCGAAGCCCTCCCACAATATTGTGTACAACAAGTATCGTTAATCTGCTGCTTTTATTGTAGCTTTTGCCTTTCCATCAGTGATTGCAATTTCTACATCAGCTGCCGTTTTTGATTTATTAGCAGTTGATTGAAATTTCACAGTATCAAAATAGCCAT
>Ga0074193_1000525_pt1 | contig 61650 bp, 59 predicted proteins | sample EPASupsiteHSE605_FD_64523 | JGI IMG/M metagenome (GOLD analysis project Ga0074193, IMG submission 64523) | Bioremediated contaminated groundwater from EPA Superfund site, New Mexico - Sample HSE6-05 | ecosystem: Environmental > Aquatic > Deep subsurface > Groundwater > Contaminated ...
ATTCCTCTGCTTTTTTTTGTAGTCTTATATCTAATGTTAAATATAAATCATCTCCTGGTACTGGAGCCTGGCTAGAAACTGATTTAATTGTTTTACCAACATTATTTACTTCTACAGTTTTCTTTCCTTTTTCACCTCTAAGGTAATCTTCGAATTTTTCTTCTATTCCTGTTTTTCCAATAATATCATCTGGACTGTACCCTTTTTCTACTACATAATCATTAATTTCATAATCCTGTGCTATTTTTCCCAAGTAACCTAATACATGCGCTGCAGAACTATATTCTGGATAATAACGTATGGGTTCTATTTCAACATTTATCCCAAGTAATTCATGGGACCTCTCAGATATCATAGCCACAGTTTTTTCTGATAATTCATAACAAATATCTATTGGATGATATGAAAGATAACTTGTTTTATTGTATCTTTCTCTAATAACCAACATATTTCTTAAATCGTAGTCATTAATATCTGGAGCTATTTCAAGTTTTTCTTTAAGCATATGAAAAACTTCTTCTGCTGTATAATTTTGAGCATTTTCATCTAAAGAGTTTAAGTTGTTGCTAATCCAAATTCTTTTATTTCTAATTGGAGTATATTCCCAATCAGCTATGGATATATTTGGATTTTCATATTTAAGAAGTTCTAACTGTGAATAATATTTTACATCATCATCCGTAATAACATTGTATAAAACATCATAGTTTTTAACTGCTAACTCTTTAATAAAATCATATGCTATTGTATTTTCACTTAAATGCAATTGATTCAAATATTTATTTTTTAATGTTTCATCTGTATATTCAAATGTTCCAAATTCACCATTCACTTTAAATTCAACTGGCAAATCAGGGTAAATTTCTTTTAACTTGTCACATAATACACTGCCTGGAGTAAAAGTTTGTGTATCATTTTTATAAACAGTCTGTAATAAATTGTCTATGGAATATTTCATAGTAAGAAAGACAAAATCATCTTTTGCTAGAGATGTTGTAGTAATTTCTTCATATTCACTGTTTAAATTTTGCTTTATTTCTTTATATTCAATATCTTGTACAAATGAATATTCAACTAATTGTATATTGTTTAAAAGGCTTTTAGATTTTAAAAAGTCAAAGGATAATCTTCTGATTTTAGAATTCGAAAATAAATTTAACACATACTTGTTTTCTTTTAACAACAAATCAATTATTGTTTGATTTGGATTATTATTCACATTAAGTTGATTTTTACCAAGCCATATTTTTATTGGATCAGTTTCAATTGGTTTACCATTTGAGTCAACTGGGTTCGTTTCTTCAGTTTCAACCGTTTCTTCTTTTACATCTGTTTCTTCTGTTTCTACTTTTTCTAAATCTTCTTTTATATAAACAAATTGTCCATCTACTAAATCAATAGGCAAATCTTCTATATCTTTTTTTAATATGTTTATTACATTATTTTTTGCATTAAATGTTTCATCATATATTGTTGTTTGATAATTAAGCCATCCATACAAATTACTTTTAACTAACTGAATTACTTTTTCCTGAGCAGATACATATGAAGGCAGGATAACTTCGCTTTCTACATCAGTAATTCCTGCATTTGCAATATCTTCAATGTTTGCATCCGAATTAACTTGAACATTTGTGTTTTCAATTTCGACTTTTTCTAACTCTTCATTAATATATTCAAAAGTATCTAATTCTATTGGAAACTCATCTATTGGCCTTTCTCCATTTTCATCTAGTATTTTAGACAAAATAAAAGAAACATCATTAAAGTTTTCCTTCTTAACTTGATCTGTATACATTTGAACTGTAAAACTTGTTATATTATCAGCTAATAAAACTCCATTTCTGTCATATATTTTACCTCTTGGTGCTTTAACTGGTATATCTTTAATCTTTTTGACATCTGCCATTTGCCTGTAATCTTCGCCTTGAACAATTGTTAAAACAGCCATTCTAAATCCCAATACAAACAAAAGAAAAACTATTATTACATATATTATGTTATATCTGCTTTTTAAAAATTTTTGCAAGCCCAAATCAACACCTCATTTATCTTTATATTAAAACTCTTTATCATTACTTAATATTAAATTTATTAAAAATATAAATAATAAATTTTAACACAAATATGGAAATAAAAGTGTTTAATATAATTTCTAATACTATATTTTTAAATATAATTCCCACATTTACAACATTATATTTTAAGAAAAATAACACTAAATAAAGTGATATGTGCATAAATATTGTGGATAAACACGTTGCTAAACTATACAACGAGTAATTTTCTCTATTTACATCTTCACTAAAAGAACCTATAACTGCCCCCATAATGAAATATATCAATGTATATACTCCAAAGACATCATATAACATTACATCATAAAGAATCCCTGTCAAGATGCCAATTGAACCTCCAATTACACCATTAGTCATCATAGCAAAAATCACCACAAATATTAAAGATATATTTGGTATCACACCAAATATATCTAAATAATTGTATAGTGAAGTTTGCAATATAAAATTTATAACAACAATAGCAGCCATTATATTTATCTTTTTCATAAAACTACTATTCCTTTCATTTACTAAATATAATTTACATTAAATCATTAATACAATTATCTATTTGCTTTTAATACAAAAACCTTATTTAATTTAGTAAAATCCACTGCAGGCTCAACTACTATCTTTTGTGTTGAAGCATCTGTTGTTTGTATTACTTCTTTAACTTTTCCTATATGTATATCAGGTAAATATATTTCGCCTATTCCTGAAGTAACAATAGAATCTCCCTCTGTTGCTACTACTTTGCTATCAAAAAAGTATCCTGTTACATTGCCATCAGCACTGCCTTGAACTATACCGCTTTCTTCATTGTTTATATCTCTAAAACTAATTTTACATGTTCCATCTAAAAGAGTAACAACTTTAGACCAATTAGATCCAGTTTCTGTTATTATGCCGACTAGTCCTATTTGTACCATACCATCATCTGTTTCAACTGCATGAATAACTATATCATTTTTATTTAATCCGTCTAATTCGCCCTTGTCTATAGTGAATCGGCTAAACCAATTTGAATTATCTAATGCAATTACCTGACCAATTACATAATCATAATCAAGATTATTTTTTATTTCATATTCTGCTTCAAGAGCTTCAGATTTATTGACTATATTTTCTAAAATTCGTACACGTTCTTGTAATTCTTGAACTGTTTCTGTCAATAGTATATTTTCTTCTTTCATTTTTACAATTTCTTGAACAGAATAAAAAGAATTAGTCAAAGTTTGTCCTATGTTAAAAGATACCTTCTGCATTCCTGAGATTAGATTTCCAAATATGCTTCCATTACTATTTTCTATTCTTCCAACAGATGTCAAACCAATTAGTACAATCAAAATAAAAATTATAAGCCAAAACAAAATTCTTTTTATATGTTTTTTTATAATATTCATTTCTCACCACTTATCTACATATTTTCACATATTTTGCCTGCTCCTAGAGCAACACAATGCAGAGGATTGTCAGCTACATGAACTTTTAATCCCGTTTCCTTTTCAATGTATATATCAAGACCTTTTAACAATGCTCCGCCACCTGTTAAATATATTCCATTTTCATATAAATCTGCTGCTAATTCTGGCGGTGTCCTTTCAAGAACTCTCTTTATTGCACTTACAATGTTATTTACAGTTTCTATTATAGCCGTTTTAATTTCTTCACTTGTTATAGTAATACTTGTAGGGAGACCTGAAACTATATCTCTACCTCTTATTTGCATTTCTCTTGCATTATTTTCGCTTACTGCAACTTCTTGTGATGCATTTTCTTCTTTATTTTCTTTTACTTCTTTACCTTCTTTATCTGTTTTGTTTTCTTTATTTTCTTTGTTTTTTATTTTTTTATCATAAAAATCACTACTAGCATTTCCAATAATTTTTTTGATATTTTCTGCTGATACAAGACCTATTTCCATTTTATATTTCAATTTAATATATTCTTTTATGTTTGAATCTATATCATCGCCTGCAATCCTTAATGAATCACTAACAACAATTCCGCCAAGTGAAACAATAGCAATTTCTGTAGTTCCACCACCAATATCTATTATCATATTACCAATTGCTTCATGTACGGGCAGACCTGCTCCTATAGCTGCCGCCATAGGTTCTTCAACTAATTTCACTTTTCTAGCTCCTGAATCATAAGCTACTTCTTCTACAGCTCTTCTTTCTATTGAAGTGACACCTACAGGCACACAAATGACAATATTTGATTTAGTAAACTTTCTATGATTCAAAGCTTTATCAATAAAATATTTAATCATTGCTCTAGTAATTTCAAAATCTGCAATTACTCCATTTTGCAAAGGTCTTATTGCATTAATTGTTTTTGGTGTTCGATCAAGCATAGCTTTCGCTTCGCTTCCTACAGCACAAACTGTATTTGAACTTACTTTTATTGCTACCACTGATGGTTCATTTACTATAATTCCTTTATCATTAACATACACTAATGTGTTTGATGTTCCCAAATCTATTCCAATATTTTGTGTAAAAAAATTAAAAAATCCCATATCTATATATAATCCTTTCTATGCCTTTGGCATAACAATAATTTTATTTTCAATTTAAATTAAACCTTCTTCTTTAAAACTATAAAATATTCCATCTCCAATAATTATATGATCAATAATTTTAATACCTATAATTTTCCCGCATTCCACTAACCTATTTGTTAGAACAATGTCTTCATGACTTGGCTCTGTTTCTCCACTAGGATGATTATGTACAAGTATGATTGATGAAGAAGAATTAATAATAGCTTCCGAAAAAACTTCACGAGGATGCACTATTGAACTGTTTAAACTTCCAACAGATATCTCTGAAACTTTTATTATATTATTTTTTGTATCAAGAAGTATTATTTTAAAATATTCCTTTTTATAATAGCGCATTTCCTCCATCATTACAACTGCTGCATCATTTGGAGATGATATTTTGATTTTTTCATTTTTAAAAGCGCTTATTCTTTTGCTTAGTTCTGACACGGCCATTAATTGTGATGCTTTTACATCACTTATACCATAATGTTTTTTAAACTTATCAATTGTTCCTTCAGCAATGTTTTTTAAACCTTTACCATCTTCACTTAATAATTTTTGTGCTAATATAATTACATTATCTTGCTTGCTTCCTGTCCTTAATATGATTGCAATTAATTCTGAATTGGACAAAGAATTAGCCCCATACTTTAATAATTTTGATTGAGGTCTTTCTTCCACAGGTATAGATTTTATGGTATAATTATTATTGTCCATTTTATCCTCCACTATGCAATATATTATTCAATCCTAAAGCAATTCTAAAGAAAAATGTTCTTTCAGCAAATAATTTAATTTACTTAATGGTAAGCCTTTAACATTGTTATAACATCCATTTATTTTTTTTACTAATAATTCTCCATATCCTTGTATGCCATAACTTCCAGCTTTATCTTTATATTCTCCTGTATTTAAATATTTTATAATTTGTTCATCGCTTAAAACATTAAATTCTACTATTGTTTCTTCATAATCTACTACCTTTTTATTTGAAACAGTGTCTATAATACAAATTCCAGTAAATACTTTATGTTCTTTGCCTGACAACTTTTTAATCATTTCAAAACCATCATCATAATTTTTTGGTTTTCCCATCGTTTCATCAAGATAAACAATAGTATCAGCTGCTATGATTATTCCTTGTTCATCACAAACTTTTAAAACAGCATTAGCTTTTTCAAAGGCAATTTTCATAACAGTTGTTTGAGGTAAGTCATTTTGATTCACTGATTCATTTATGTCAGACACATTGATTTTGATATCTTCAAAATATTTACTTAACATCTCAATTCTTCTTGGAGATTTTGATGCTAATATAATTTTCTTCATAGTTCATACCTAAAACTTTCTATAAGCTATTATTGCTATTATTATTCCAATTATTCCTGCTACAGTTAAGTTAGCGTTAAATCCAACAGTTAAAGTAATTATATTTAAATCCAAAGTTGTGGGTTCAAATCCAATAGTTTCACCATAATTTAGTATAGGAAGAATATCAGAAAAAACTTTTCCAAGTATGCTTCCGATTATTGAACCTACAAGTATTAGTATTATTAAATAAATAGAATTACCCTTCTTCATTTTATACCTCTCTTCTAGAATTAAACAAATTCTTATTTAAATTATCAGTTATATAAATAGAAGTATATCCAACAAAACATCCTGTAAAAATGCTGATTAAAGACATTATTGGCAAGTAATTGTACATGCTTAGATTTTCAAACATGATTGCTGCAACTGTTATTTGAGATGCATTGTGAGTCATTGCACCTAATACACTTATGCCAATGAGGCTAAAATATTTATTCATAAATTTAAAACTTATGTACATAACAATTATGCTTGAAATACCGCTTGATATGCTGTATATAAAACTAATAGGATTTCCTGCAACAAACATCATAAGTATGCATCTCAATATTACTACCAAAATGGCATCTTTAAATCCAAATATTACTATAACTGTTAATGTTACAATATTTGCTAAACCAAGCTTTGCTCCTGGTGCTATAAATGGAAGAGGTATCATACCTTCTATTATACTAAGTATCATTGCCCCAGCAGTTAACAAGGACAAAAAAATATATCTTTGTAATTTAGTCATATTATTTCTCATTTCTGTTTGTTTAGTTCTTATTGAGCAATAAAGTCAATATCTTTATCTTTATCATTTCCTATTATCTTTATTAAAAGCTTATTTGGCAAGCAAACTATGACTTGTCCATCACCACTTATTTCTCCTTGAAGTTGACAATATTTGTCAGGGCAATCTGTATCTTTAATCCATATTTTATTATCTTCAATTTTTATAGTATTGTATCCATTCTCAGTATTTATAGTAAATTCATCTTTAAAATCTTTATTTATAACATACTCTCCAACTAGTTTATTATCAGAATAAATCATAGCTTTATTATTTTCTGAATATACAATATTTTTACTGTTATAATATATCAAAGAACAATTAATGATTATTATAAAAACTATTAATGTAATATCATATCTATTTATTTTTCTTTTCATAATTTTCCTTTTATTTATTAATTAAAGATTATTTGTTATTCTACCATTGATTTAATTATTTTTCAAGTTTGTATATATATTTTTTTTGATTTTTCTACTTATTTCTGCTGATAATATTAAGTAAAAATTGAAAATTTAACAATTTTAATTTAATTGATTTACATATTATATTAAAACTGTTAAAATAAAACATGTTTATTAGAATAAAAATGTTTAAATATGAGAGGTGTCGTATTGAAAGTTTACAAATTAACTGAAGACAAAATAATTGATGCAAAATTTGAAACTGCTCTCAACAATAAGGATAATAAATATTGGTTAATTTTAACTCCTGAAGAGTTGCAAAAAAATGTTAAATTTTTCAAATTTGATCATAGAACTATATATGATTGCTTACACAATGAAGATACTCCTAAAATTGAAATATATGAAGATTATAGTTTTGGGATTTTGAATATAGTAGGTGATGAACAAAATTTCTTCAAAGTTAAGGAATTAAATTTTTATATAACTAAAAGGTTCCTTATTTTTATTTCTAAAAATGAATTAAGTATTTTTGATGAAATAAAAGATGATATTGTTACAAGAGGTACACTAAGTGTTAGTTTTGAAAAAATCCTGTACAATTTATTTGATAAAATGACAATAAATGATTATAAAATTTTGTCAAAACTTGAAATTGAAATATCAGATGTAGAAGAAGATGTAATACAAGGTAAAACAAAAGATTATATAAATGATATTGTATCATTGAAAAATAGACTTTTATTTTTAAAGAAACATTATGAGCCATTGCTAGATATAGTTGAAGATTTAACTGAAAATCAAAATAAATTACTCGATCAAAATTCTATAACATATTTCGTAATATTATTTAATAGAATAGAACGTTTAAATAGAAAAGTAGGAAACTTAAGAGATTACATTACTCAAGTAAGGGAATCATATCAGGCTCAAATAGATATAAATGCCAATAATATCATGAAACTTTTTACCGTCATTACTGCCATCTTTTCACCTCTAACACTAATAGTTGGATGGTATGGTATGAATTTTGTCCATATGCCTGAATTAAAATGGGTGTACGGTTATCCCTTTGTTGCAATTTTGAGCATAATTGTAGTATTTTTATGTATAATGCTTTTTAAAAAAAAGAAATTAATGTAAATTAAAATAAAAAGTTGATAGCAATATATAAACATAGTATTCGTTTATATATTGCTTTTTATTTTATGATTAATTTTATTGAACTCATGCTTCAATTACCATAAAATCTGTAACAATTTTTACTATTTTATTATTTTTATCAAATCCATAATATGTAGGAAATACCCCTTCATTCCATCCGCTTGTAAACACGATTATATTGCTTTCTGTTTTTTTATCAATCATAATATCTGCCCAAGTTTGATCACTTTGTCTAATTGTATTTTTAATATTTTTTTCATAATTTTCTAGTTCTTCTTCATCCAATACATCTAGAATATCCATAACATGTTCATCCATAAAGCATCCAAGTCCATTTTCAACTTCATATCCCATAAATTCATCTGATGCAAATCTACTTGAATTTTCACCTTTTAACAATGCCATTTCCCATTTAATTGGAATATTATCATTAAATCTAAGTTCAGCAAGAACAGTTTGTGTTTTTCTTTTATCTGTTTTACCATTATAAATAAAAACTGGATATGTGCCTGGTGTAACATGATTGGAGTAACATTGATCATCATACATTAAGATAGGATCTGTTGCTATAATCTTTCCAGTAACAAGCTTTAATTTTCCTGCTGCTACTTTTTCAATTTGCATTCTCCCAAATTCCGTATCAATCATGTCAGTATTTCCATTTGTGATATTAAGTACATCTTTATTTATATACATAATTTACACCTTCCCTGTTAATTTATTTTTTTATTGTTTCTTTCATCAAGAATTTTTTTCAATTCATCCATAAATGTATTAATATCCTTAAATTGTCTATAAACAGAAGCAAATCTTACATATGCAACGTCATCTACATTTTGAAGTTCATTCATTACTATTTCTCCTATCACTTCAGTAGAAACTTCATTTTGAAATTCATTATATAGTTGTTTTTCAACTTTATCGGCAATATTTTCTATTTGTTCAAGTGTTACTGATCTTTTGTCACATGCTCTAATAAGACCATTAATAATTTTATCTCTATTATAACCTTGACGTGTTCCATCTCTTTTTATTACAACAATTTGTGTTTCTTCAATTTTCTCATAGGTTGTAAATCTATGTCCACATTCAATACATTCTCTTCTTCGTCTTATTTTAAATCCATCATCAGTTGGTCTTGTATCTACTACTTTACTTTCATAACAATTACATTTTGGACATTTCATATATATTATACCTCCTTTAAATGATTTTACTAAATATTTGTTATAATGTAAATAAGTTTATTTAAATATTCATAATTTATGTTATAATATATGTATTTAGCTGGATTACTTTAAATTATTAAATAAATTTGGTTATATTTTATTACTTATATTATTAACAGGAGATTAAAAATGAATTCAAGCAAAAAGATTTATCAAGAAAATTCTTACCTTAGAACATTAGAAGCAGAAGTATTAAGTTGTAATAAAAAAGATGATTTATATGAAATTATATTGGATAAAACTATTTTTTATCCTCACATGTCAGGAGGTCAACCTAAGGATGAAGGGACTATAAATGGTTTAAAAGTATTTAATGTTATTGAAGATCAGGATGAAATTATTCATGTAGTTAATGAGCCATTAAACGGAACTGTTTCTTTAGAAATTGATTTCGAAACAAGATTTGATTATATGCAGCAGCATACAGGTCAACACATTTTGTCATATGTATTTGCTACTTTATATAATGGTAAAACTGTTGGTTTTCATTTAAGTTCTGATTACACAACAATTGACCTTGATATCAGCTTAACTAATGAAATGATTGAAAAAGTTGAATTATGTTCTAACCAAATAATTTATGATAATAACAAAATTACATTTCAAACTTTACCTTATGATGAAGCTTTAAAATTAAATATAAGAAAAACTCCTCCAAAATTACCTTTCCTTAGAATTATGGAAATTGAAGGTAGTGATATCATAGCTTGTGGTGGAACACATGTAAAAAGTACTGGTGAAGTTGGAATAATTAAAATTGTAAAAGTTGAAAAACATAAAACAGGTGTTAGGGTAGAATTTTTATGTGGAAAAAGAGCTTTAAAGGATTATATATTAAAACACAATGATATTTTAAATTTATCTAATATTTTGACATGCAAAACGGATATGGTTCTTGATAATTTTAATAAAATGAACATAGAAAATAAGAATTTAAAAAAGAATATAATTTCACTACAAAATGAAATAAATGAATATAGGGCAAAAGATTTAAAAAGAAATGCAATAGTAAAAAATAATGTTAGTTTCATATTTGAAAAATTGAATGACTATGATGTAAAAGATTTAAGATTTATTTGTTCAAAAATTATTGAAGAAGAAAATTATGTAACTGTTCTTATTTGTGAAAGCGAACTTAACACAAGCATTGTTTTAGGACAATCAGAAAATTTAAATTATGATTTAAAAAATATTTTTGAACAATGTAAAGTGTTATTAAATGCAAAAGGTGGTGGAAATAATAAATTAATACAAGGTACAGGAAATATATTAAATAAAGGTGATGAGTGTTTAACTCTAGTAAAAAGCATGCTTTTATAATAAATATAATAAGAACCCCACTCATCAACGCAATCAAAGATTGCTGATTGTCCCGGGAACCTTGTTGTATTCACAATAATATAAAAATAGAGGGATAATCCCTCTATTTTCATAATTTACTTCAAATTGTTCATGAATTTTTCTTCTTCTATAATAAATCTTTCATGAACTCCTTCACCTATTTGTTTGTCTTCATCAAATGCTTCAACTTTGAAAACAAGTCTTTTTCTATCAATTTCAACTAGTTCTGCATTAGCCCAAACTTTTTTTCCTACTGCTGTAGCACTTGTATGTTTAATAGCTACACTTACACCTACAGTTGAGTATCCTTCTGGTAAATATTTCTGAACAGCATTCATTGCTGCTCCTTCCATAAGGCCTATCATCATTGGAGTTGCAAACACTAATGCAGCACCACTGCCAAACATTTTAGCAGTATCTTCCATAACCACTACTTTTTCTTGTTTGTTTTTTAATCCTACTTTTATATTAAATTCCATATTTCCTCCTGAATTTATTAATTGCTGATTATTTAAAGCTTAAATTTGGTTTTGAAAATGAACATGGTAAATTGACAATGCATTTTCCACACACTTCACTTAGTTCTAAATCAGAAAACATCTTATCATTTTCTAAAAGAAGTTCATAACATTTATGTCTGTCAAATTCATTTACAGTTAAAGCTTTTGATGGACAATTATCAATACATTTGCTACATATTTCTTTTGCTATATAAAGACATCTTTCTTCTTTTAGCAAAGGATTATACTCTACTTCACAATTAGTCACAATGCTGCCAAACCTTCCACAACAACCTTCATCTGTAATAAGCATGTTATTAATACCAAATGTACCAAGACCTGCAGCATAAGCCACATGCCTTTGAGACCAATAACTAATTACTTTTTCACTGTTAAAGCCTGGCGATGGAAATTTCGGCATATTCGCCTTTACACCAAATTTGTCTAATTCTTTAATAAGATATTCTCCTAAATCACCTAAAAGTTTATTGGTTTCAATATAAGCAACCGCCCATTGCCTTGATGGTATTTTCCCACCAATATTAGTTTTCACCATTTCTTTTGTAAATGGTATGAAATATGACACAACTGTTTTAGAATCTGATAAAATATCACAAGGCAGTAAATAATTTTCATCTATCATTTCTTTAAACTTACAAAATAATTCATTATTGCTATCTGCAAATCCAATTAGAGGTGTTCTCCATGAAGTTTCAGTATTATTTATTTCTTTATACCCTTTGACAAAGTCTTTTATAAGTTCTTCAATTTTAGCCTTCATAACTCTCCTTTATTGATTTTTCCATATATACACTCATGCTAGGAAAAGCAAATGATAATTCTTCTTCTTCAAACAATTCCATAATTTTAAAGTTTATTTCATCTTTAACGTTCATATATTCGCCATAATCCCCAGTATTTATCATATATTGAATCAATATTTCCAAAGAATTTGAACTAAAGTTATCAAATTTCACTAATGCTGAATCTTCTTTAATCATTGGATGTGCATCAAGCATTTCTTTTATCTTTTCAATTATTGCTTTTAATTTTTCTGAAGATGTGTTGTAAGTAGCCCCCACTTTAAAACTCACTCTTCTTAAGTTCCTTTTTGTGTAGTTTATTACAGCTCCATCTGTAAATTTAGAGTTAGGCACAACTATTAATTCTTGTCCTAGCGTCCTTATTTTCGTACTTCTTAAACCTAATTCTTCAACTGTACCTTCGTTTGTATCAACATTTATATAATCACCTACATTAAATGACCTGTCTGTCAATACAATAAAACCTCCAAAGAAGTTTTTAATTAAATCTTGAGATGCCAAAGCTATAGCAGCACCGCCTATGCCAACACCTGCGAGAATGCTGTTTAATTGTTTAAAATCAAATTCTGAAGCTACTGCCACAATTGCTAACAATATTATAAAACCCTTTATAACTTTAGACAAAAGAGGAAATAAAGTTTTAGATATAAGCGGTTTCCCGTCCTTTTGTTCTATAATATTGTTTAATACAACAGAATAAGCTGTTACTATATTTAATAAGCATTGTGTAATTGTAATTATAACACATGTTCTAAACACTCTATAAATAAATAGCGAAAATCCTGAATTTATAGGTAATATTGAAAGAGCACAATAAATACCTGTATAAGCAAAAAAACTTCTCAATGGTCTTTCCAATGAACCAACCATTAATGATATACTTTTAAATTTGTATTTTTCTGTAATTTTCTTCAAAAATTTAATTATAATTTTAGCAACAAAATTCTTTAATACTAAAAATACAAAAAGAATTAATAAAGCATTAATAATTGTTGCAAGATAAATCTCACTTACAAATAACGACATAGCAACCTCCTTAATTTTTTAATTTATTATATAATAGATTATGTAAATTTAAAAGAGGTTTTGTTAAATTCAATTTAACAAAACCCCAATACATTTATGATCTCTTCAAAGCTTCTACAGGTGGCAATGAAGATGCATTTATTGCAGGATATACTCCAAACAAAAGTCCTGAGCTTAAAGCAACCCCTACAGCTATTTTTATAGATTGCATGCTTACTACAGCATTTAGACCATATTTTGAAACAACGCTTATAGCCCATGCTCCCAATAAAATCCCTAATATACAACCAATAATGCTTACATATATTGATTCAAGCAAAAATTGTATCAATAAGTCTTCTTGTTTTGCTCCCAAAGCTCTTCTAACACCTATTTCACTAGTTCTCTCAGTAACTGCAACAAGCATTATATTCATAATTCCAATACCACCAACAAGAAGTGATACAGCAGCAATTCCTCCTAAAAGAACAGTCATAATACGATTAGCTTGATCTGCTTCTTTTACTAGATTATTTAAACTTGTTATAGTTAAAGGTTCTTCTCCCTTTTTAAATACATTTGTATCATCCGTTTCTTCCTCTGGATTTTCTGGATCTACTGGTTCTACAGGAATACTTGGTTCTTCAATTACACCCACATTCCCCATATCATTTGGAATAGGCACCTCTTCACCAGTACCTTCACCACTTTCACCACCTTCACCTTCTTGACCTGGTGCAATATTTTGCCCTATGCCGACTTTTCTTTTATATATTCTTCCAAGTTGAACCATAGCAAGTTCTGCTTCATCTGAGCTATTTGATTTAGCCCAAATTTCAGAAACATTGTTTTGCCCTAATATTTTCAAAGCTGAAGTGTATGGAATAATTATTTTGTTATCTATTCCATCTCCATTACCTTCACCTTTTTCACTAAGAACACCTATAATTCTGTAGTTTATACCTTCTATTTTTATTACTTGACCAACTGGGCTTCTTCCATTTAATAGAGATTTTGCAACATTAAAACCAAGAACAGCAACAGGTGATCTTTGCTTTACATGAAGTGATGTAAAAAAATTACCAGACACAACTTCATGATCTTTAATTTCAGGATAATTTTGATTTACACCAATAATGTCAAGTTCATTTTCTTCTCTTCTCCATCTTATTTGAACTTTATTTTTATTTGCTACAGGTGTAGCATAGTATATACCAGTTACCCTATCAGGCAGTTCTTCAACTTCATCTGCTTCAAAACGGACATTTTCTGCATTAGATTTTATAACTATAACATTTTCGCCTAAACTTTCAAATTGTGAAACTATTGATTTTCTTGCCCCTTCTCCAATTCCCATTAAACTTACAACAGCAGCAACCCCTATTGCTATTCCTAGGACAGTAAGAAATGTTCTAAGTAGGTTTGCAGTTATTCCGCTTAGTGCCATTTCAGCTGAAAACTTCAGTCTAACAAGAAGAGATAATATTTTACCTTTCTTTTGCATAATAACTACTCCCCTAATTCATTTGTAGCAGGTAACAAAGAGTCATTTTCTGGTACTGACTGACTTGGCATCAAGTCTTTTGTGCTTCCTGTTACTACATTTTGACCTTCTTCAAGACCACTTAGCACTTCTACTTGTTTGTCATTCATAAGTCCAACTTCAATCTCAATAACTTCAACTTCTCCTAAATCATTTAACACTTCAACTTTTTGCTTGTTATCTTCTTCAAATACTGCTTCAATAGGAACGAGTAGAGTATCTAATGATTCACCTGAATCTACAAAACAATTAGTGTTCATTCCAGGTCTTAATCCTTCTTTTCCAACTACACTGATTTGAACATTATAAACAGTCTTACCATCCCTGTCAGTAAATTGATTTAAACTCATAACTTTTCCTTCAAATTCTTCTCCTGGAATCGCATCAACAGTTATGCTTACTGGCGCATCTTGACTTATGTATAAAACGTCTAAGTCGCTAACTGTTGTGTAAATGTTCATTTCATCTGTATTGTACATATCCATAAGCTGCAATGACCATTGATCGCTTGAATCAGATGCTGTTATAGTGTCTCCAACTCTATAATTTACATATGATACCATACCATCTAGAGGTGCTGTAACCATCAGCTTAGATGCTAATTCAGAAGCTTTTTCTACTTTTTCTTGTATACTATCAATTTCTTCATTTTTAACTTTGATTTTATCATATTCTTCTTTTATGCTATCTAAATCTGCTTGAATTAATTTTGTAACATCATTTCCTGCTATTCTTACTAAAATTTGTCCTTCATCAACAAATTCATTATCGCTTACTGGTACTTCTGTTGCAATTATATTTGCATTATCACCGTCTGAATAAATTGTTGAATATACTTTTTTCTCATCTACATAGGATTCTACATTCCCTTGATATGAAAATGATGCAACAGGAACTCCTGCATTTTCAGTATATATAACAGCAACCATTCCTTTTTGAACTAAGCCTGGGTTATCAGCTTCTATTATTCCATTGTGAACGTATGTTAATGCATCTGCATTAGGAACAGCATTAGGATTTAATTTTTTTATAGTTCCAAAATAAAATCCATCAAATGCTGTAGTAGTGCTTTTATTTTCTAGAACTTTTCTATATTGCATTAAAACTTTTTGACCTACTTTTAAGTTTTTATATTCATATTCATTTACTTTAAATGATATTTTAACTTTTGAGTCATCCACTATAGTAACAATATTAGCATCATCTATCATTTCGCCTTCTTCAACTCTGAAATCTGTAAGTCTGCCTTTTATAGGAGCGGTAATTACGATACCTTCATATGGGTTAACTTGGTTTATATTAGTGACATCCTTATTAATTTTTTTGCTTAAAGCTTCTAATTTAGTATTTATTTCATTATTAATTTCTTGTATTTCTTCTTGTTTCTTTATTATTCCATCACTTAAATCATCTAAAATTTCTCCAAGATTTTGAGCAGACAATCTTACTAAATTATCACCCTTTTTAATTATATCATTTGGTTCAACAAATACTTCCTCAACATTATATACTACTGTAACACTGCTTCCATTTGAATCAGTAACCCCTTCTGGTTTAGGTGCTGTAATTGAACCTCCCCAGTTTCCATTTAACTGACCTGTTATATTTACGCCTTGCTTAATATCTCCTCTAACAACTGGCTTTGTTGAATATTTAGGCCCTGTTGATACAGTGCTAGAATCTGGAATCAATTGCTTTGCAGTTATATACCCACCTCCAAATACTAATGCAAGAACTATAATTATTGAAACAACTTTTTTAACCATCATACCCTCCTATTATTTTCTAGTGTCAGAAACTAATTCACCATCAACTAGTCGTATTATTCTACTACCAAATTCAGCTATGTTTTCTTCATGCGTTACTTGAACTATTGTCATGTTTTTTTCATTATTTAATTCAATAAATAATTCCATTATTTTATTTCCTGTTTTTGTATCTAATGCACCTGTCGGTTCATCAGCAAGTATCATAGCTGGATTACCAACTATAGCACGTGCTATGGCAACTCTTTGTTGTTGACCTCCAGATAACTGTGAAGGCAAATGATGCATCCTATCATCAAGTCCAACTAATCTTAATGCATTTTCAGCAAGTTCTTTTCTTATTCTTCCATTTACACCCCTGTAAATCAATGGTATTTCTACATTTTTAATTGCAGACAAACTAGGAAGCAAATGAAAGTTCTGAAAAACAAAACCAATAAACTCATTTCTTACTTCAGACATTTTGGAGTCATTTAATTTATCAACACTGCGACCTGAAAGTTCATAAGAACCTTTAGTAGCATGATCTAAACAACCTATAACATTAAGTAACGTCGATTTTCCTGAACCTGATGGTCCCATTATTGAAACGAATTCCTTTTCCTGTATGACAATTGAAATGTCTTTGAGAGCTTCAACCTGTATTTGACCTGATTTATACAGTTTGGAGATATTCTCCATTTTAATTATGTCCATGTTCCACCTCTCTTTAATATTTTACGATTTGCATTTATGTAATCAAAACTATTCAATATATATGACGTAAAACGATATGTAAAAGTTCTGCAAATATTACTTTTTTATTGAATTATTTCACTATATTGTAAAATATTAAAAAAGGAACGCATAGCTGCGCACCCTTATATTTATATTTCTATTTTCATTATGTTAAAAGTTAATTGTCATCTCTTTTTATGTCTACTACTTTCACTCTGTATAAGTGACCGACCCCAAATCTAAAAAGCCAGATTTGGGTCGTCTACTTTCACTTAACGACGTCTATGTATATTGAATCAATCCATACTTTGTTTGTTCCCGAATATTCTATGTATATATTCAAAGAATCAGCACTAGTTACATTAATAGGTACCATGTTTTGAGCCCACATATCATTATATATTTGTATGGTTGTATGAAATGTCGAAGCAAGTTTTCCATCTTTATATGCTTCTAATACAATAAGAGATGATACATCGCTTTCTGATTTAGTTTTAACAGACACTCCTATTTGCTTTTTTAACATGTAGCTGTAATTTGGATCTGTAAAATCAATAGTTGCAAATAAAGCTTTAACTTTTTCATCTCCTTCATTTTTAACTAAAAGAGATTTATCGCCTTCCACATATATATTGCTGTCTGTTTCTGCTACGGCACCCGTATATCCAACTTTTTCAATTAAAGCATTATTGAAAAACTTACTTGTTGAATCAGTATCTTCAGTTGTAGAAGTGCCTTCTTCTGATGGACTGCCACCGATAGTTTCTGCATCATTATTGCTAACGCCATTTTCGCTTGGATTGATAATATTCATATTGTCACCCGAAACTACTTCTGAATCTTTATCAAATTTGTCCATAAGATAATTTCCAATAATTAAAACAAGCATAATTATTATTAATGAAATAACAGCTCTATTTATATCCTTATGGGATAAATAACCCTTTTTAAATTTTTTTTCTTTTGGAACATTATCTGTATAGCTATTATTGTCATTTAAATATATGTTTAAAACACTTTCATCTCTTTCAAAGTTATCATCACTTTTTATCTTGTCTTTAATTTTATCTGTTTCTTTTATTTTATCTGTTTCTTGAACTTTATGTAAATTGTAATCAGTTTCATCATTGTTCAAGATAACTTCTTTATTCACTATATTTGGTTTGTCCACTTTTTTTGAATACGGTGGAATTATATTTGCATTTACTTTATCTTCCTTTGTATTACCAGCATTTATCATGTTATATATTGGAGAATTAACAAGTTCTTTAAGAGCATCATTAGGATACATGTATTCTTTTGTTAAACACCTTACTACAATTTTTAACATGTCAGGCGGTATTAATTCTGATATATTGTAATCCGTAATTTCAGTGCCAGAGAAAACATAATGCAATATATTGCCCATTCGCTTAAAAGTCTCATTATCTCTTATATCATATTCCTGCTCAAAAATTAAATTGCAATCTACAACAACATCATCATTTTCATCAACATATATTTTATTTAAATCAAGAATTTTCTGTTGCACAACATCAGTTAGATTAAATATATTAGATGATAATTCAATTATTTTTTTTGATAAAGAAAATTGTTGTTTTAAAGATAAGTTATTGCTGCTTACATATTCTTTTAAACTTCTGCCTTCTGATTCCAATGCTCTAGTAATTATAAATACTCTATCATCTGTTTTATAGCAATTTAAAATATTTGAATTCAAACTAATTAATCCATCTATATTTATAAGTCCAATTATTTTTTGACTAGTGATAACATTGTTATAAAAAACTTCACCAGTGTCATTATCTTTACATTCTAAAACCCTTTGGTATACATTCTCAAAAATTGTACGAATAATCTTATAATTGTTATTCATATCATCTACCCTCCGAAAATTCTATAGATATATATTACCATATTTTCGACAAATATGAAAACATTTTTATTGTATTTTACAAAAAATTACAAATAAAAAAATGAGGAAGCTATTTTTCTTCCTCATCATCTTTTATTTCATAATCAACATTTTCAATTATTTTTTCTTCATTTGTTTCATTTTGATTATTTTTGTTATTGTAATTTTTAGTTTTATCCATAACTACAGAAAGTAAGTAGGCTAGCATTACTAAATCATCTACAAAACCAAAGCCCAATATTGGTTCAGGTATTAAATCAACAGGACTCAACAAATAAATGACAGGAATTATTATCCACCATTTTTCTTTTAATGGAATTTCTTTATTAAAAAGAAATTTAAAAATCAAAGAAAGTCTTAATAAAATATTCATATTTTATTCCTATATAATAAATTCTATACCTGGTAATTTTCTTTTAAGTTTAGCTGCGAAATTTTTCGAAGGATCCTGCTCTTGTGAACTTCCTAAAACCACATGAGTTATTTCCTTTTCATCAGTAAAATCAACTAATGTTTTAATAACATCTTTTGATCTTCTTATAATTAAATCTGCACCAACTTCTTTAGTAATTTCAAATAAATACTCCAAAGCATCACCATCGCTTAAATTGTACAGCAGCTTATCATTTTCATTTACAACATGTATAACGAATAAACTATTATCTACATCTTCAGATGATATCTTTGCTCCAACCCTAATTAAATTCTCACATGTTTTTTGTTGTGTAACACATACCAATACATTTTTATGCATCGTTATTCTCCTTATGTGGCGGGAATATGTGGGAATTGAACCCACCCAGGACGCTACTAACGCCCCGCGACTGATTTTGAAGACCAGGAGGCACACCAGCACCCATCTATCCCCATCAAGAATAATGATATCATAGTTTAGCTAATCTTTCAAGTGCTAAATTAATCATTTTCTATTTAGAGAGGTTATATACATCAACATCTTCTGTAGATATTCCTGATATAATTATTTCTGTTAAAGCTAAAGCAGTATCTAATGATGTCAGAATGTTAACCGAAGATTCCACTGCAGCTCTTCTTATTTTAAAACCATCTGTATTTGAGTTATTTGCCTTAGTTGGTATATCAATAACAAGTCCTATTTCCCCACTTTTTATTAAATCAATAATATTTGGTTTTTTATCATTGACCTTATTTACAGTATCTGCATTTATACCAATGCTTTCTAAATATATTTTTGTTTTTTCAGTGGCTACAAATTTATAACCTAACTTACTTAAGTTTAACGCCATATCCTTAAAGTTTTCTTTATCTCTATCCTTAATTGAAACAATGATTTTTTTATTAACGTCTGGAATCTTTATTCCTGCTGCAATAAACCCTTTGTACATAGCTTCTAAATAATTTTCGCCTATTCCTAAAACTTCACCTGTTGATTTCATTTCAGGTCCAAGGCTCACTTCTACTCCATCTAGCTTTTGAGTTGAAAACACAGGTACTTTAATGGCTGTATAACTTGTTTCTTTATATAGACCTGTTCCATAGCCGATATCTTTTAATTTTTCACCTAGCATTACTCTAGTAGCCAGTTCAATCATAGGAATTTTAGTTACTTTACTAATATATGGTACAGTTCTGCTTGATCTTGGATTAACTTCAATTATATATAATTCCCCTTCAAATTCAATAAATTGAATGTTGACCATACCTATAGTTTTTAATGCTTTTGATATTTTCTTTGTAATTTCAGTTAACTTTAACTTAGTTTCATCACTTAAATTTTTTGGTGGATATATTGATATACTGTCGCCGGAATGAATACCTGCTCTTTCTAAATGCTCCATAATACCAGGTATTAAAATATCTTCTCCATCGCATATTGCATCGACTTCAATTTCACGTCCAACAAGATATTTGTCAATTAAAACAGGATTTTTTATATTTATTTCAAAAGCATTTTTAAGATAAACAACAAGGTCTTCTTTTGTATAAGTTATTTCCATACCTTGCCCTCCTAAAACATAAGAAGGTCTAACAAGCACTGGATACCCTATTTTCTCTGCTACAATAATGCCTTCTTCTATATTCATAACCGTTTTTCCATTAGGCCTTTTAATATCTAAAGATTCCAATATAGCATCAAATTTTTCTCTATCTTCTGCAACATCTATTTGTTCCGGGTCAGTACCTAAAATCGGAATGTTTTTTTCTTTAAAAAAGTTTGCAAGTTTAATTGCCGTTTGACCACCAAATTGAAGTATTACACCGTTTGGTTTTTCTTTTTCAATTATATTTAAAACATCTTCTTCGGTTAATGGTTCAAAATATAGTTTATCAGCAATATCAAAATCAGTACTTACTGTTTCAGGATTATTGTTTACAATGATAGTTTCAACTCCGCATTTTTGCAATGCAAATATGCTGTGAACTGAGCAATAGTCAAACTCAACTCCTTGACCTATTCTAATAGGACCCGAACCTATTACAAGAATTTTCTTCTTGTCGCTTATTTGTACTTCATCATATTCATCATAAGTTGAATAATAATATGGAGATTTGGCTTCAAATTCTCCTCCACAAGTATCAACCATTTTATAAACTGCTTTTATATTGTAAAGAAGTCTTAATTTATATATATCATTAGGGTTTAAATTCATAAAGTCAGCAATCCCTTTGTCTGAAAATCCCATTTTCTTCAATTTTTTTAACCACTTTGCATCTAAATCATCTAAATTTGCTTTTCTTAGCAGTTCTTCTTCTTCAACAATATTATATATTTTGTGGAGGAAAAACTCATCAATTCCTGTAAGTTCAGCAATTTTGTCTATTCTGTATCCTCTTCTTAAAAGCTCTGATAAATAAAACAGTCTTTCATCATCAGGTGTTTGAATTCTTGCCTTTAATTCAAACAAACTTTTGCTAGCAGCTTTTTTACTAAACAATGTAAATTGTTTTATTTCAAGTGATCTCACTGCTTTTAAAAGTGCAGATTCAAAATTATTCCCAATTGCCATAACTTCACCAGTTGCCATCATCTTTGTTCCAAGAACCCTTTTTGCATTAAAAAATTTATCAAAAGGCCACTTTGGAATTTTTAAGACAACATAATCCAAGGTAGGCTCAAAAGATGCATAAGTTTTTTCAGTAACTGAATTTTTAATTTCGTCAAGATTGTAACCTAATGCAATTTTAGTTGCAACTTTAGCTATAGGGTAACCAGTTGCTTTAGAAGCAAGAGCTGATGAACGGCTTACCCTAGGATTTATTTCTATTATGGCATATTCAAAACTTTTAGGATTTAATGCAAGCTGAACATTGCAACCGCCTTCAATACCAATAGCATCTATAATTTTTATTGATGATGTTCTTAGCATTTGATATTCTACATCTGATAAAGTTTGAGAAGGTGCAACAACTATACTATCTCCTGTATGAACTCCAACAGGATCGAAATTTTCCATATTGCATATAGTTATGCAAGTACCGATTTTATCTCTCATAACTTCATATTCAATTTCTTTCCAACCTTTTATGCTTTTTTCAATTAGAACCTGTCCATTCATGCTAAGTTGCAGTCCTGCTGACAATATTTCAATTAATTCTTGCTCATTATTTGCAATACCGCCTCCGGTTCCACCTAATGTATAAGCTGGTCTTATAATTATCGGATATCCTATTTTTGATGCAATAAGTTTACCAGTTTCTAAATCTGTTACAATTTCAGATTCAACAATTGGTTCACCTATTTTATTCATCATTGCTTTGAACAATTCTCTGTCTTCACCAATTTTTATTGATTCAACACTTGTTCCAATTACTTTCACATTATATTTATCTAATATTCCCTTATCATGTAATTCAACAGTTAAATTAAGCCCTGTTTGTCCTCCCATTCCTGCTAATATGCTATCTGGTTTTTCTTTAATAATTATCTTTTCTACATATTCTACTGTTAATGGTTCAATATATACCTTATCTGCTATATCAGCATCTGTCATAATTGTAGCAGGATTAGAGTTGATTAATATTGTTTCAATACCTTCTTCCATTAATGCACGGCATGCTTGAGTACCAGAATAATCAAATTCTGCAGCTTGCCCTATTATAATTGGTCCTGAACCAATAACTAAAACTTTTTTTATATTTTTATCTAAAGACATATTATTTCACTCCTTTGTACATATTAATAAAATCATCAAATATAATATTTGAATCGTGAGGTCCTGGGCATGCTTCTGGATGATATTGAACACCCATTACAGGTAAACTTTTATGTTTCAAACCTTCAATAGTTCCATCATTTATATTTATATGAGTTACTTCCATATCACTTGTCAAAGTATCTTTTTTTATCATATATCCATGATTTTGTGATGTAATTGTTACTTTTCCAGTTATTAAATTTTTAACTGGATGATTGCATCCTCTATGGCCAAATTTCATTTTTGTTGTTTCAGCTCCTAAAGCTAATCCTATAATTTGCAAACCTAGACATATTCCAGCAATTGGTTTTTTACCTATTAATAATTTCACATTTTCTATAACTTCAGGCAAATCAAGTGGATCTCCAGGTCCATTAGAAAGAAATATTCCATCAAGATTATAATTTAATAATTCAGAAGCTTTAGTATTTGAAGGAAATACCGTTAATTTACACCCTTTGTTTATGAAAGATTGAAGTATATTTTCCTTGATGCCAAAGTCCATAACCCCTATGTGAATGTCACCACTTCCAATTGTTCTAATTTCTTTTGCAGTAACTTTTTCAACAGCATTAGTATTACTAAAGTTATCAAAATACATTTTCATTGTTTCCTTGCTCATTTCATTTGCTGTCAATATACCTTTCATTGTACCTGCATCTCTTATAACTTTAGTGAGTTGTCTAGTATCTATTCCTTCTATACCCATTATGTTGTTTTGTTTCATATATGAATCAAGATCAATTTCACATCTAAAGTTGCTTGGTTCTGCACATTTCTCTCTTACAATAAATCCTTTAACCTTAGGTCCATCGGATTGAGAGTCATCTAGGTTTATACCATAATTTCCTATTAACGGATATGTCATAGTCACGATTTGTCCATAATAAGATGGGTCTGTCAATATTTCTTGATATCCCGTCATACCTGTGTTAAAAACAACCTCACCTACAGTATCTGATATCTTTCCAAAGCATTCGCCTTCAAAGACCATTCCATTTTCAAGCAATATTTTACCTTTCATATTTACCTCCACAATTTATCATATTTATAAATTTACTGTATATACAAAAAAATAGCTGTAAACACTTCAATTAGTGTAAACAGCTATTTCATAATCAATATATATTGATTTATAATATTTATTAAAATTTTTAATTAAATTTATATTTGCATATTTTATATAGAACATTATTTTACTCCCGTTTTGTATTTGTCTACGTAAGAAAATAACATATCTCAAATGATTTGTCAATACTTTTTTTGCATTTTTAAAATGTTTTTAGAATAAACTTAAATTCAATTGTCTATAATATCAAAAAATATATTGCATTCATTTGCTTATATTTAAATATTTAACGTCTATTCCTAAAATAATAACCAACGCCCCATTTAGTGAGAATATATTCATAATTATCTGTTTTGCTTTCGATTTTTTCTCTAAGTCGTCTTACATGTACATCTACTGTTCTTAAATCTCCAAAATATTCGTAACCCCATATTACTTCAAGAAGTTCTTCTCTTGAAAATACTTTTCCTGGGTTAGTTGCTAGCAATAACAACAAATCAAATTCTTTTGCCGTTAAATTAATTTCTTGACCATGAACACTTACTTTTCTTCCTAAAGCGTTTATAATGAAGTCATCAACAGCTATAGTTTGTTCATTAGCCCTTTGACTACCCATTTTTGTCCTGCGAAGTATGGCTTTCATTCTAGCTTTTAATTCTAAGATGTTGAAAGGTTTTGTCATATAATCATCAGCGCCATATTCTAACCCTAAAATTTTATTCATATCTTCATCTTTAGCTGTTAATATCAATATTGGTACATTCGATTTTTCTCTTATTTTTTGGCAAACTTCAAGACCGTCCATATCTGGAAGTATAAGATCAAGTATAATCATATCATATTCCACTAATGTGATTTTTCTCAAAGCTTCATTTCCATCAAGGGCTGAATCAACTTCATAATTATCTTGTTCCAAGCTATATTTAAGTCCTTTTATTAATAAAAGCTCATTGTCAACAATTAATACCTTCATTTGTTAAACTCCTTAGAATTGTTTGTTACAAAAATTAAACTTTTCAACTAATATTAACCTTAAATGTATTTATTGTCAAGAAAAATATTAAATTAAAGTAAAATTTTAATTGCATTTAATTAAAATAATACCCTATCATTTCCACTTCTTTTTGTCACTCTAATCATATCGAAATGCTCAAGTAATATTATTGCATTTTTACGATTTGTATTTAACAAATCTCTGTATTCTGCTGCTGTAATTTTACCATTTGTTTTTATAAAATTAATCATTATATTTTTTGCATTTTCATAATTGTACTGTGACATTATGCAATCTTCATTTATCTTTATTATTTTTTTGTCATTTATCATAAGTGATATTATATCTTCTGGTTTAATATTTTTAAAGGACATATGATATAAGTCATCTGGTTTCATAAAATCAAACTTTGCATCATTTAAAATTTTCAATATTTTGTTTTCTGCATTTACATAATCATCATCATATTTTATTTGAAAAAAAGATTGAGATATATTCTCTCCTTCTGATTTAATTGTTCCTCTTTCCACCATTGTTTGAAGCAGCAAATCAAATACGGGCTGTTTAATTTTTGAGAAAAATTTACTTTTTATTTCTGATTTTTTTACTCCTTTTTTATATTTATTTTCTTCATGAAAACGAAATAAGTATTTTTCAATTTTCTCTTCAAAATCTCTTTCATAGTCCTTATGATAAGTATAAATATCATTTTTTAATCTTAAAATAGTTATTTTATCTTCTTCTTCAAGAATTTCCATATTTATTTTAATTTCTTCTTCAGTTAGTGCTGTAATTGTCGCAATTTCAGCAGCAGATGGAATTAATTTTGAATTTTCTCTAATTATTTTTTCAATTACATCAGTATTTGAACCTTTTTCCTTAACTTTTAATTCTTCTAACAAATTTTCATCAAATCTTTTCTTTTTAGTTGGAACAGGTTCTATTATTTCTCCTCCACCAATAGTTTCCATTGGCGAATAAAATCTAATTATAAATTTATCCCCTCTTCTAACAGCAATTTCTTCTTCGAGCCTAAGCTGTGCAAAACAGCTTTCACCAGGAGAAAGTTCATCTCTATCAAGTAGAACCACTCTGCAGAGTATTTCACTAGTACCTGTATACAAATGAAGCCTTGATCTATTTTCAACTATGCGCCTTGACTTTTTTAATAAATTAATTTTTACATCAAGCATCATAGTATTTTTCATGGAATTTATCGGTGCAATTACACAGCCTCTATAAACATCAGTCTTTTTAATATTAGATAAATTTATTGCTGTTCTTTGTCCTGCATATGCATATTCTTCGTCTTTTGAATGAACTTGTATATTTCTTATTTTACATATTTTATTAACTGGAAAAATCTCAACTTCATCACCTTTTTTAAGCTTTCCAGAAATGAGAGTTCCGGTAATCACAGTTCCAAATCCAGAAATAGAAAAAGATCTGTCTATTGGTAATCTTGGAATAGTGTTTACATCTCTTTCTTCAACATCTGTTTCAGTTGCTTTTGAAATCGTTTCAATTAGCTTATCAATTCCATATCTAGTAATAGATGACACTTCAACCATCGGTGCATTTTCTAAAAAAGTATCTTTTAAATCTTCTTTTATATCTCCCTTAACAAGTTCTAGCCAATCTTTATCAACTAAATCATATTTAGTTAAAACAATTATACCCTTCTTTATTCCTAACATATTTAATATATTTATATGTTCATCTGTTTGAGGCATAATCCCTTCATCAGCAGCAATAACTAAAAGAACCAAGTCCATTCCAATTACACCAGCCAGCATGTTTTTTATAAATTTTTCATGTCCAGGCACGTCAATTATTCCTGCTTTATTTCCATCAGGAAGGTCAAAATATGTAAAACCCAAATCAATAGTAATTCCTCTTCGTTTTTCTTCTTCCCATCTGTCTGTATCTCTTCCTGTAAGTGCTTTAACTAATGTTGTTTTGCCATGATCAATATGTCCAGCAGTACCTATTATTATATTTTTCATTCAATATCTCCTTTTATGAACATACAAAAACTTCCTTAAAAGAATCAAACACTTCTTCTATTTCATTTTCAAAAATAGTTCTTAAATCAAGAAGCAATTTATCATTTGCAATTCTTCCTACGACAGGTGTTTTGGTAAATCTTAAACTTGTTTCTAAAGCCCCAGTTGACATGTTGCGCGGTTTAATTGAAATACATTTACTCTTCAACCTTTCCATTGGCAAAGAACCTCCGCCTATTTGAGATTCACAATCTTCAATTTCAATTTCACAATATTTTCCAATTATTGGATTTAATTTATTTAATAATGCTTCAGCTTCTTTTTGAATATCATCAATGTTTTTATTTATCATTTTTAAAACAGGAATATTATTAATAGCTTTTTCTTCATCTAAGTATTCAAGAAATACACATTCTAAAGCAATAGTTGTAAATTTATCTATTCTTAATGCTCTGGTAAGTGGATGTTTTTTAATTTTATCAATCATTGCTTTTTTACCAACTATAATTCCTGCTTGTGGGCCGCCTAAAAGCTTATCTCCGCTAAAACAAACAATGTCTATCCCCGATTTTATTGAATCTTGTACTGTTGGTTCATATGTTAATCCATATTTGCTTAAATCAACTAAAACTCCACTTCCTATATCTTCAATAACTGGCAAATCATATTTTTTAGCAAGTTCAACTAGTTCATCTAATGGAACTGATTCTGTAAAACCTACAATTTTATAATTGCTTGTATGTACTTTTAACAAAGCTGCTGTATCTTCATTTATTGCATTTTCATAATCATATATATGTGTTTTATTTGTAGTGCCTACTTCTATTAATTTACCTCCACTTTGAACCATAACATCTGGAACTCTAAAGGAACCCCCTATTTCTACTAATTCCCCTCTTGATACAATTACTTCTTTATTTTTTGCAAATGTGCTAAGAATTAATAAGACAGCTGCAGCATTATTATTTACTGCCATAGCAGATTCAGCTCCTGTTATTTTTGTAATGACTTTTTCAAAATGAGAATACCTAGAGCCCCTTTTACCAGCTACTAAATCATATTCTAAATTTGAATATGATGTAACTAATTTTTTTACTGTTTCTGCAGCTTCATCAGATATTACAGCTCTGCCTAAATTTGTGTGAAGAATAGTACCTGTAGCATTTATTACTTTCTTCATATTATGCGAAGTATATTTGTTAACATCTTTAATTACATCAACTGTAACATTACTCATCATATGTTTTATGTCATCTTCATTTTTAGAGTTATTAATAAATTCTCTTAAATCATCAGTAATTTTTCTAACAGATTGTAAAACAAGTTCTCTTGTGTATTGTTCTGACAAATTCTTAATTTCATCAATTTCCATAATTACATCAACTTTAGGTATGTTTCTATAATAATTATTTTTATCCATTATTATCTCCATTTTAGCAAAGAAATTTTGTTAAGCCCTATTTTATTTGTAAATAAGGCGGATAAACCCGCCCATAAAGCAATTTACATTGTTATTTTAATATATTTATCTTGTTTCTCTTTTACTTTACCTATTAATGAAAATTCTGTTTCTAAACTTTGTTTTAAGTCTTTCAATATTTCAACTGCATAGGATTCATTTACAGAAACTAAAAGCCCTCCTGAAGTTTGAGGATCAAATAATAAATCCATATATACTTCTTTAATATTTTCAAATGACGACTTACCTTCGAAATATTTTCTATTTTTATAAGAACCTGCAGGAACTAAACCCATCTCAGCATATTCAATAACATCACCTATTAAAGGAATATTATTTAATTTGATTTCAAAAGTTACATTGCTGCTTTCAGCCATTTCTATAGAATGTCCTATTAAGCCAAACCCTGTTATATCTGTACAGCTACTAATAGGATATTTTTGAAAAACTTCCTTTGCTTTTTTGTTTAATGAAATCATTACTTTAATAGCTTCTTCTTCAATTTTCTTAGTGGCCATACCAGCCTTAATTGCAGTATTAATTATTCCTGTACCAATAGGCTTAGTTAAAATTAAAACGTCCCCTGGTTTTGCTCCATAATTTTTAAATATTTTATCCGGATGAATAAAACCAGTTACACATAATCCATATTTAGGTTCATCATCTTCTATTGAATGGCCACCTGCCAGGGTAGCACCTGCTTCAATAACTTTTGAAGCACCACCTTTTAATATTTCTGCCATTACATCTGGACTTAAGCAATTTGGAAAACCTATTATATTAAGTGCTAATGCTGGATCTCCACCCATTGCATAAATGTCACTCAATGAATTAGCAGCTGCAACTTGACCAAAAATATATGGGTCATCCACTACAGGAGTAAAAAAGTCTACTGTTTGAATCATTGCTATTTCATCATTTATTTTGTATACTGCAGCATCATCAGATGTTTCTAAACCAACAATTAATTTATCATCTTTAAATTTTGGAAGCTTGCTCAAAACTTGAGCAAGGGTCTCAGGACCTATTTTAGCAGCTCAGCCTGCTGTTTTTGTCATTTGAGTTAATTTAACTTCTTTTATACTCATCTTAAGCACCCCTTTATATATTTACTAATATCACGCAAGTACATGTACTATTGTTTAATCAACTGTTATTATATCCTTTATTTTTTCGAAAGTTTTTTCTCCTATACCTTTAACTAATTTAAGTTCTTCAATAGTTGAAAATTTTACTATATTTCTATAATCAATTATTCTTTGAGAATAAACTTCACCAATACCATCTAAACTCATCAGCACTTCCTTAGAAGCTGTATTTATGTTAATTTTGTCATTATTTTCTACTGTCTCACCTGTATTATATATGGAACCATCAATGATTTCAATATCTAAGTTTTTTTCGCCTTCTTTTGATATGTATATTTTTTCACCATCTACAAGAACCCTTGCTCTATTTATGTTACTTGTATTGGCATTTTCCAATAATCCACCTGCTTTAATTATAGCATCATCAATTCTGTCACCTTCAACAAATTCATATACCCCAGGATTTTTAATTGCACCATCAACATCTATAATTATTTTTTGCTTGTCATTTTTACCATCAACTACTATGCTTTCTTCCTTTTTTAATAACTCATCGTCAATAAGAACATTTAATTCTTCTTTATCAATATTACTAAATGAAATATCTTCCTCTTTACTTGTCAGTTTAATCCCTATGACAGTCATTATAATTATGGCAATGATTAAAACTACTGCAAGTCCTTTTTTGTAAATACTGTTGTTCATAAAAAGCCTCCAATTTTAATCTAACCTTATTTTTTTGGCATAATGTTAATATATTTACATTATACATTATTTTAAAAAAAACACAAAAATTTTTAATTACTTTTATGTAACTTTCTGTTATAATATTACCTGTACTAATTTAAGGAGTTAATATATGATAAAAAAAGTTATAATTTATTTTTTAATGTTTTCTATTGTTTTATTAAACATTAATGAAGTTCAAGCGCAGCCCTCAATTTTAAGTCAGTCCGCTGTTCTTATTGATACTGGTACAGGATCAATACTAGCAGAAAAAGATGCTAACAAAAAAATGTATCCAGCAAGTCTTACGAAAATAATGACAGCAATTATTGCAATTGAGATGGGAAACTTATCAGACGTTATAACGGTTGACGATGATACTCCTTATGAAATAGCAGGTAGCCATATTGCCCTTGAGCCGGGAGAAATTCTAACTTTAAAGGATTTACTATATGCATTGATGTTACCTTCAGCAAATGATGCAGCATCTGCAATAGCGAAACATTATGGCGGAAGTACAGAAGAATTTGTTAAGTTAATGAATGATAAAGCTAAAGAGCTTGGGGCATTGAATACACATTTTGTTAATCCTCATGGCCTTCACGATGAAAATCATTACACTACAGCTACAGACCTTGCTATTATTACTAAATATGCAATGAAAAATGATACATTTAGAGCTATAGTAGGCACTGAAAAGTATGAAATTCAACCTACAAACAAAAAATCAGAAATAAGATATTTTACAAACTTGAATAAAATGCTTTATTGTTCAACTTCTGGCCAAATAAACGTAAATGGTCAATGGACTAGTCCACTTTATGATGGAACAATAGGAGTTAAAACTGGATATACACCTGAAGCTGGAAATTGCCTAGTTGCAAGTGTTGAGAAAAATGGTACTGAACTTATTGTCGTTGCTCTTAATGGTATTTCACTTGAGATGTATCAAGATGCACACAATCTTTTTAATTATGGTTTTAACGAGTATCAAAGTACAACTTTAGTTTCTAAAAATACATTTGTACAGAATCTTGCAATAGAAAATGGTGACAGCAAAGAAATTTCTATAATTACTGAAAGCGATTTTAGCACATTAACTAAAAAAAGTTCTGAAAGTGAAATTGAATCAAAAGTTATACTAAATGATATATCATTACCATTAGAAAAAAATGATATTGTAGGTAAGATGGAATTTTCGCTAGATGGCAAAGTTATTGGAAGTATTAATTTAATATCTCCAACAGAAGTAAAAAGTACATTATCAAATGAAGGAAAAAATAAATTTAGCTTTGTTACTTTTTTGAAAATAGTTGCTGCTATAGTGTTTTTTACAATTGTAATAAGGGTATATAATAACATAAGAATTAAATTGAATAAGAAAAGAAGACGAAAAAGATTTAGAGCAGATATTTAAAAAAACCTCCAATTGGAGGTTTTTTTATTTAATTTATAATTAACATTATATCTATTATTATATTTTATAAAACTTTTTATGTTACATGTTACAAATTAATCTCTTAAACCCTTTGACTCTTATTAATTCTTTTCTTTAATTTAACATTAGGTTCAGATGGAAGTCCAAATAGTGGAACAAATCTATCTAATCCTGTAAGTGTTAACAATAAAATCGAAACTACAGCAATTATCGCCATAAAATTATACTTCATAATATCAAAAGTAACAAAATTATATAATGGATATACTGCGTTAGCTATTCCTACATAAAATCCTATATAAACATGCCATGGGATAAGCTGAGAACCAAACACTCCCAATGCATCTGAAAAAGTAGCATTTCTCAACCTTAATTTATACATATCCTCTTCACTTGCCTCAACATTTTCATCAGTCAAATCCTTAATTATAGGACCTATTGTAACTATTTGAGCCATTTCATCAGCTAAAGCAGCATTTCCTATTAAAGATAATACTCCATTTGCAAACACTAATTGTCTAACATTTTTAGCTGTTTTAGCAATGAAATCTGACAATGGTTTAAAAGCATGCATTTTTGACATAATACCACCAAAAGCACCTACCCACATCATCATAACTATAACCCATGAACCAGCATCTGCAAAACCTGTCAACATTAAATCAAGAAATCCATGTATAGATGTAACCGTGCCTGCAAATAAGCCAAATATCAATGAAGAAATAAGACCAACTCCTAAACAAGCTAAAGTAGGTATCCCTTTAATTGCTGTTATTAATACTAATATTAGAGGTATCACCATATACATTGGTACTCCTTGTTGAACTTGATTTAGAAGTTCAACTGCAGATGGTCTCTCTAAAGCTAAATTTTCCAAAACCTCACTTGGAATTTGACTAATAGCTTGCGTAGCATTACCTGCTTCACCTGGAAGCCCTAAACTAACTACAAAGAAACATATAGCAGCTAGAACCATACAGCATATAGACCATACTCCTTGAGTTCTTATTCTATCTATTACCTCAACCCTCTGAATCCCTGAACTAACTACAGTAGTATCTGATATTAGCCCAATGTTATCCCCAAAACAAGCACCTCCGGCAATAGCACATACTGTAATAACAGGATTTCCACCAACAATATGGTTTAACCATAAAAAAATTGGTGCACATGCAGCAAAAGTTCCCCAAGAAGTTCCTGTTGCCACTGAAAGAATACATGCGATTATAAAAGATATTAATGCAACAGTTTTCCCTGTTATTCCAAATCCAAGTGCTAAATTGATAATAGCAGCACCTACACCTGTTGCCATAAATGCTTCTGCCATAGCATAAGCTAACATTAAAATAAAAAATACCAATTGCATTTCTTTAACATTATTTACTGCAGAATCTACTAAATCATTAAAGCTAATTTTTTCAGTAAAAAATGCAACAATAGCCGCATAAACAACAGCAATTGGTGCAATTTGTAAAATATCAAGACCCAATGTTCCCAAGTTACTTGCTATCATTAACCCAGCCATTAGGAACACCGGTGATAACTTTATTAAAGCGATCATAAAAATACCTTCCTCTTTTTCATTATGTCAAAATATAATGTTAATTTTTAAACAAACGAATTATATCATATAAACTTTCCATATTCAAGAAAATATAATTTTCCATTTTATTGTAATTAATTCAAAGACGAAACATCCTTAATGACTCTAAATAGAACTATCGTACATTCACGTTATTTCACTTTAAAATATACAAAAGGAATGCGTTTTCCGTTAATATATTCACGAAGATTATTTTTGAAACAAAAAAATGATCGTCTTTTTTAATAATTAATTACGATCATTTTTTATAAATTCAATTTACCAAAATTTAATAAGCTTTTTCCACCTTATCTACTTTAAAATTACTTACTAAATCTTTTAATATTTGAGATTGACTTGATAATTCTTCACTGTTAGCTGCACTTGCTTCAGCTGTTTGTGCATTTTGTTGCACTACTGATGAAATTTGTTCTATTCCACTTTTTATTTGATTTACTGAAACAGTTTGATTTGAAGAGGCATCAACAATTTCAGTAATAAGTTCACTTGTAAGTTTTGTTTTAGAAACAATGCCAGACAGTGATTTACCAGTTTCTCCTGCTAAATCAGTTCCTTTATTAATAGCTAATATTGAATTTTCTATTAAAGTTGTTGTTTGTTTTGCTGCTTCTTGAGATTTACTAGCTAGATTTCTAACTTCATCTGCTACAACTGCAAAACCTTTACCTAAAGAACCAGCCCTTGCTGCTTCAACAGCTGCGTTTAATGCCAGTATATTTGTTTGAAACGCTATATCATCTATTACTTTTATAATCTTTCCAATTTCACTTGAAGATTTACTTATTTCATCCATTGCTGTTAACATTTCTACCATTTGAACATTTCCTTTATCCACTTCAACTGAGGCTTCTATTGCTATTTTGCCAGCATTTTCTGCATTCTTAGCATTTGTAGCTATGGTAGTGTATATTTCATTTATTTCTGCTGATAGTTCCTCTATAGCGCTTGCTTGTTCTGTTGTACCTTGTGCTAATATTTGTGAACCAGATGATACTTGTTCTGCATTTGAATTAATAAATTCAGATGAATCTTTTATTTTACCTAATGCTTCTTTTAATGTATTTAATACATTTATTAAAGAATCTTTTAATTTTGCAAATTCTCCATTATAATCATTATGAAGTTCTATAATCAAGTTCCCTTTTGCAATATCATCTAAAACATTTACACTTTCGTCAATATAAACTATATATGATTTTAAACGATTAGTTAAACTATTTATTGATTTTGCTAATTCTCCAATTTCATCATTGCTTTTTACATCAATTTCAACATCTAATTCTCCATCGGCTAATTTATTTGTAATTTCCGTTATTTTTTTAATTGGCTTTGTAACAATTCCTATAATCACATACATTACTGCAGATAATAATAAAATAGTTAAAATATAAATAATAATTATTATGCCAATTAATTCCTTAGTATTTGATGAAAATTCATTTTTAGGAATTGCAGAAATTATTTTCCAACCTGTATCACCTATGTTTACACTGTTACCCATAAATGATTCATCTTTATATGTGTAATCTATTATTTCATCTTTTTGGTTACTTATATTTTGCATCAAATTATCACTGATTCCAATCTCACTGAATGGTTTTAAAATGTTATCATTATCGCGGTGAGCTGTTATCACATTATCTTTTGTCAACAAAGTAAAAAAACCTGTTTCACCTAATTTATATTCTCCAACAACTTTTGATAATGCATCTATTGATATATCCAGTGCTGCTAATCCTTCTATTTTTCCATTTACATAAACCGGCGTTGCTACAGTAACTACCATTTGACCCGTAGATGCATCAGCATAAGGCTCTGATATATATATTTTTTCATCAGATATTGCTGAATAATAATCTCTAGTTTTTAAATCAAATGAAGAATCTGAAAAACCTTCATCTCCATCTAAATAGTAAGATGGGTCTTCCTCAGCTATATATACAAATATTATGGTACCTTCTTCTGTTTTACGAGTTTCTAAAAGAGTTTTTTGTACAATTTCAACACCATCTAAACTTTTTACGTCATCACCTTTTTTTGCATTTACTAAAAAGTTTTGTATATTTTTATCTCTGGCTAGTTGTTCAACAATCGAAATATAACGTTCAAAGAAAACTTCAGCTTCATTGCTTACACTTTGCGCAGATGTATACAATATTTCCTTTTCATTATCATTAAAACGATCGTTTACTGTTTTTCCTATTATAATGCCAGTAGCTGTTAAAAGAAAAGCACAAGCAATAAATAAAATTAACATCAATTTACCTTTAACGCTCTTAATTCTTCTTTTTTTATTTGTAGATTTAATGCCTTTTTTCCCTTTCATAATTATTCCTCCATTTATCTAAATATATCGCTAATTATGTTACAAAATCTATAATATATGTCGACAACTCAAATAAAAAATTTAGCTTTTCTCATGTTCTATATTATAATAATTTAAATTTTACTGTATATATTCACACAAAAAACAAAAGCAAATTTTCAATACAAAAAAATTTGCTTTTGTTTTAATTTTATTAAAAGAACATTTACAATAAATTAATTTTCAGAATAAGCTATGTCTAATGCATCTACATTAAAGTGGCTTATTAAATCATTTAATATTTGCGATTGACCTGATAATTCTTCACTATTAGCTGCACTTGATTCAGCTGTTTCGGCATTTTGCTGAACAACAGATGATATCTGTTCAATTCCACTTTTTATTTGATTTACTGAAACCGCTTGTTTAGAAGATGCATCGACTATTTCTGTAATTAAATCACTTGTAATTTTTGTTTTACTTACAATATTACCTAGTGATATACCAGTTTTATCTGCTAGAGATGCTCCTTTATTAATTGCAATTATAGAGTTTTCAATAAATGATGTGGTCTGTTTTGCAGCTTCTGAAGACTTGCTTGCCAGATTTTTTACTTCTTCTGCAACTACTGCAAATCCTTTACCAAAAGCTCCCGCTCTTGCAGCTTCTATTGCTGCATTTAATGCAAGAATATTTGTTTGAAAAGCTATATCATCTATGACTTTTATTATCTTACTAATCTTATTTGATGAATTTCTTATCTCTTCCATGGCTGATAACATTTCAATCATTTGTGCATTTCCCTTATTCACTTCATTTGATGCTTCAACTGCTGTTTTACCAGCATTTTCTGCATTTTTTGCATTAGTAACAATAGTTTGATATATTTCATTAATTTCTGCTGATAATTCTTCTATTGCACTTGCTTGTTCAGTTGTTCCTTGTGCTAATATTTGTGCTCCTGAAGAAACTTGTTCAGCATTTGCATTAATAGATTCTGATGAAAATTTAATTTTACCAATTGTATCTTTTAGTATATCAGAAACATTTATTAATGCATCTTTTAATTTAACAAATTCTCCATCATAATCATTATGAAGGTCCATAACTAAGTTTCCTTTTGCAAATTCATCCAAGACATTAACACTTTCATTGATATAAACTATGTAAGTTTTTAAACGTTTCGTTAAACTGTTAATTGATTTTGCTAGTTCTCCAATTTCATCATTACTTTTTATATCCATTTCTACATCTAATTCGCCATCTGCTAATTTATTTGTTATCTCTGTTATTTTTTTAATTGGCTTTGTTATTACGCCAATAACAACATACATGATTGCAGATAAAATTAAAATGGCTAACACATAAATAATTATTATTATGCCCACTAATACTTTAGTGTCTTTAGTAAATTCATCTTTAGGCATTGCTGATACAACTTTCCAACCTGTATCTCCTATTAAAACACTATTGCCTAAATATGAATTTTTATTGTATTTGTAATCTACAATTTCATCTTTTTGCTCGTTTATAGAATTTAGTAAATCTTTACTGATACCAATATCATTGATTGATTTTGATATATTTGCAACATCTTTATGCGATGCAATAATATTATTTTTAGAAAGCAATGAAAAATATCCTGTTTCACCTAATTTATATTCTCCAACTACTTTTGTTAAAGCATCAATGCTAATATTTATACCTGTAAGTCCGACAATTTTATTGTTTGCATATACAGGTGCAGTAATTGAAATTACCATATATCCTGTGCCTGCATCTACATAAGGTTCTGAAATATTAATTATTCCGTCAGTTATAGTTACATAATATTCTTCTTTTTTTATATCGTAGGTAGAATCTGACAAACCACTTAAATTATTTATATAATAAGAGGGATTATCTTCTGCAATATACGCAGATAAAATTATATCGTTTTCCATTTTTTTAGTTTCTTTAAGTGTATTCCTTATAACATCAAAATCTTCCAAGCTCCATATGTCATCGTTTTCATCTGCCCTAACGAGAAAATCTTGTATATTTTTATCATTTGTCATCTGTTTTACAATAGTAACATAACGTTCAAAAAATAATTCAGCTTCATTGCTAATACTTTCCGAAGTTTCATATAATATTTCTTTTTCATTATTTGTAAAACTATTATTTACAGTTGTTGTTATAATAGTTCCTGTTAATGATAACAACACAGTAATTACTATAAATAAAATCAACATCAATTTACTTTTTATCGTTTTTGCATTTTTTACAATATCACTTATTTTAATGTTTTTTATATCTTTTAGAATATCTTTTATTTTTACACTCATTAAAATCTCATTTATTTTTATCTTTTTTAAACCTTCTGTAATTTTTATATTTTTAATATTTTTGATGGAAATCTTATTTTCAATACCTTTTTCTCTTTTTTTAAATATAATAGTTCTTATGCCTCCATCTTTACTTAAATTTTTTTCGCCTTTTTCGCCCTTATTACTTTTCATGCTGCCTCCAATTATGAGTTTTTAACTTTTAAAACAGTAAATAAAAAGTCTATAACATATATCGTCATAATTTGGAAATAAATTAGAATATATTGTAAATATATGAAATATTTTAACTCCTATAAATGTTTTACTCCCTCACAAAAACTTCGAAAAAAAAGCAAATCCTTAAAATAGAATTTGCTTTTTAAAATTATTATATAACAGCTATAGCATCAATTTCTACATTAGCATCTTTTGGAAGTCTTGCAACTTCCACACATACTCTAGCAGGTTTGTTTTCTGAAAAAAACTCAGCATACATTTCATTTATTAAACCAAATTGGTCCATGTTTTTAATATACACTGTACATTTTACAACATCATTGAGGGTCGCTCCACCTGCTTCTAATATTGCTTTTACATTTTGCAGTGAAATTCTTGTTTCTTCTTTTATATCTCCACCTTTATACAATTCTCCAGTGTGAGGATTAATAGGTAGTTGACCTGAAACATATAAAGTATTTCCGGCTTTGATCCCTTGTGAATAAGGTCCTAATGCTGCTGGTGCATTTTTAGTGTAAATAACTTGATTTGACATAATTTCCTCCTAGTTTATTTCCAATTTTTAATACCATATTGTTCAACATCTAAAGAGTTATTGTCATACCATAAAGATTCAATGTCATAAACTTCTCTCTCATCTTTTTGAAATATATGAACAATAATGTTATCAGTTTCTAATAAAATCCATCTTCCAGTTTCAAAACCTTCTTTATGATAAACTTTAACGCCTTGTTCCTGTAATTTTGATATTACTTCATCAGCAATGGCAACAGTTTGTCTTTCATTATTAGCGCTACATATTATAAAGCAATCAGTTATTGAACTAATTTTTGCTACATCTAAAACAACAAAATTATATGCTTTTTTGTCATCACATGCTTTTAATATTATTTCTATACTTCTTTTATCTAAATTCAATACTTTACCTCCGTTTATTTAAATAGTTAAGGGTTTTAAGCGATTCCATATCCAATTCCAAATTTCTTTGTTTAACATATGCTATTGTGCTCATGAGCGATTTTATAATTGCTTCATTTATGTTCTCATAAGCTAATTTCCGCATTTCTTCAACACCTTCAAATTTTCTATTTGGTTCTATTTTATCTGCTATATAAATTATCTTTTCTAGTAGACTCATTGTTTCTCTACCTGTAGTATGATACCTTATAGCATTCAATATGTCAACATCTTCAATATTATATGTGTTCTTTGCTAATTCAGCTCCTAATTTAGCATGTTTCAAATTATCAGTCTGCTTATCCCACAACTTTCCACAATCATGTAAAAGTCCTGCAATTTTAGCTTTTTCCACATTGATATTATAATTTACAGCAAGCTTTTCAGCCTCTTCCATAGTTCGTAAGCAATGTCCGCATATTTTAGCTCCAACTGATTTTTCAAGTTCTATTTTCATTTGTTCAATATCCATAATCAATTTCATTCTCCGCATATAAATTATTTTTTATTATATATTGTTCCACAGTTTCTGGTAACAAATATTTTGCAGAACGTTTTAAACTAATTCTATTTCTAATGTCAGTAGATGAAATTTGAAGCATAGGAACTTGTAAGAGTTCAATTTGCCCATCATATTGATTTTTTATTTTATTGATTTTTTCTTCAATTTCAAATGTACTGTAACCTGGTCTGCTTACTGCTATAAACTTACACAATTTAAGAAGTTCTTCAGTTTCATGCCAGTTAGGCAAATCAATAATTGCATCTGTTCCTGTAATAAAGTAAAATTCTGTATCTTCATATATTTTTAGTAATTCTGTTACTGTATTTATTGTATAACTTTTTTTTGTTGATTTAATTTCAATATCAGAAACTATAAATTTATCATTTGATAATGTTGCAATATTTGTCATTAAAAATCTATCCAAAGAACTTGCTCTAGGACCTTGTTTATGAGGTGGATTTCCTGCAGGTATAAATATTATTTTCTCCATATTATATTTATCTAATACTTCATTAGCAATTAATAAATGGCCATAATGTATAGGATCAAAAGTACCTCCCATAATTCCAAACCTTTTTTTTGTCATTGTTTCACCTCAATATTTTCCTTTGTTTTTTGTTTTAATAATCATAAATATTATTGAAATTATTGTAATAAAAATAATATTGTATAAATCATCATTAATAATTGAATAGTTTAATTTTATTAGTTTTCCTGTAATAGTGCCCAATATACCAGCAAAGAACAAAGGAAAATACAATTTAATTTTACTTTTTTTAACTAAATTTATTCTCTCAATTAAGCTTTCTCTACCTACATAGTAACCATTCATCCAACCCGTATAAGAAAAATATATAATAATTCCACTTAGAATTACAACTGGAATAATAGCTTCAAAATATTTATTATCTAAACTAAGCATTAAAGACATTGATATAAATAATGGAGATAAAACAACTTGTGTAAAGGAATCTCCTAAACCTGCTGCAATACCCATCATACCTTTTTTCATATATTTAATGTCAACAACTTCATTACCTAATGATTTATCTTCTTCTAATGAAATGATATAACCGTGAATTGGAGTACCAATATTAGGTTCTGTATTGAAAAATTCAGTGTATTTATTTATAGTAGACATTCTCATTTCATTGTCTTTATAAAGCTTTTTTATTATATTTTTCATGCTATGAGCAAATGCCATACCTTGCAATCTCTCATAATTATAGCAAGAATGAGAAAAATTCATCCAAATAAACCAAGAAATAAACAGATCTTTCTTTTTTAAAATTTTGTTTTCATGTGTTTTTGTTTTAGTAAATATTGAAAAGAGTATATCTTTATAAGTTAAACTAAGTAAAATAACTAGTAAAATGCTAAGAATTATATTTGAACTAACATTAAAAGCACATACAAAAATCAACATTAAAAAAAATATAAATATGTTGTTATTACTTTTAATTTTATACATTACATTGATAATAGAAATGTTTATCATAAAAATTCCAACCAAGAACAATATATGTTTTATACTTTCATTAACTATTAAGTTTTTAAGCATAAGCATAGTACCAATTGATATTAAAATGACTATTGTACTCATTAAATATAATAAAATTTGAGGCAATACGCCATCATAAATTGTAATGTTTGGCTCTAATCCAGAATTATATTTTTCATCATATTTTCTTACAAATATTGAATTAATAGATAATCTATATTTCCAAATAAATATTCCTGCATAACCAAAAGGATATGCAATTGCAGATGCTTCAATTGGAGATAACTTAAATATAATAGCTGCTGTTGCTGCTATTATTGCAGTTAAACATTGATCTCCCTTAAGTGAGCCTCCTGTTGATATAAAATCTATGTATATAATATTAACAATTGACCCTGCAAGCATTCCTAATACGAAATCACCTAAAATTAAACCTGTAATCATGCCAGATATTATAGGTCTATACAATGTATAGTAACCAATACCTAATGACAAGGCAGTACTGCTACACCAAAAATATAACAAGCTTAGCAATATTAAATTTAAAACAGTCATATAAATTTCCTCATCATTTTAATATTATGGCTCTATCTCTCGGAAGCATTTGAACTTCTACTGCAATTCCTTTTCCAGCAATATTTTTTAATATATCAAGTTCCGCGTCACTCATATGAATAGCATTTACAAATTTCTTGCGACCTTCACAAGATCCTAAACCACCTATATTAACTTTCTCTATTTTAACATTTAGCTCTATTAATTTCTCTATATTTTCTACATATCTGCTTAAAAGCAAGAGTTTAGTACCAGCATCTCCAGAATTTAAATATTCTGCAGATTTTTCTATTGATAACACTTTTACTTCAATGTAATCTGGAGCAGCTTCTTTAATTAAGCTAGCCATAAATTCATCAGAAGCATATTCATCATCAACTATTACTATTTCATCTATATTTAAAAATGGTATCCAAGATACAATGACTTGACCATGTAATAATCGATCGTCAATTCTTGTCAATACTATGTTTTTCATTTTACCTCCATTAGTCAGTAGTAAACTTTTCGTTTACAAATACTATACTTTTCTTTCCATTCTTAATAATTTTTTCTGAAATTTCTTCCATGCTGTAAGAATTTCTATTAACTGCAATATCAATAAACAATGGAAAGTTTATTCCTGTTATATGATAAAATTTATTGTGTTTCATTGATTTTGTCACTGCGTTAAATGGACTTCCTCCATACATATCAGTAAATACAATCAATTCATCATTTTTTGTAAGTCTTTCTATAGCATCTTCCACTTCTTTTGCAAGATGTTCATAATTTTCGCCTAAATTAAATGATATACTTTCTGCATCTTCTATCTTACCAATTATTATTTCTGAACTATTTAATAATTCTTTTCCAAAATCTCCATGTGTTACAAGCAAAATATTAATCATAATCACGTCTCCTAATATAAATTATATGTTACATTACATTTATATAAATCGCACCAGAAAATCAATATGATTTCTGGGTGGCAATCTATTATAACATATAATTTTACTTTTTTATATTATTATGTTATAATATGTGTAAAAAATTTAAGGTTTATATTTACCTTGTAGGAGTAAATAAATGAATACAGAAAATTTCAAATTTTTTCAAAATACTAAATGCGAATACTTTCCATGCCACAAAACCACTGACAAGGAACACTTCAATTGTTTATTTTGTTATTGCCCTTTGTACATGCTTCAAGGTGAATGTGGAGGTAATTTTATTAAAAATTCAGGCATAAAGGATTGTTCTAAATGTTTAGTTCCACACTCTCAAGAAAGTTACGAAAGGATAATGGCAAAAATAAAAGATGTAATTGATAAAGGCAGCGACTTTTAAATAATTAAAAATGATATTTGAATTTGTGCACTAGCACAAATTCTTTCATTAATTGTTAACTAATCATTGTTCATTGTTAAAGGTTGTTCCTTCCACCCATCTTTTGTCAAATATGAAAGCTTTGTAAAGCCTAAATTGTTAACAAGTCCATACATTTCTTCAAATTTACAATTGATTCCATCAGTTGAATGCGCATCTGAGTTAATAATTACAGGAATGTTTTTTTCCTTTAACATCTTTATTATAAATGTAGAAGGATATTGTTCCTTTGTATATCCTCTAGCTATTCCTCCTGTATTTATTTCTACAATAGAAGAAGTACTCTGAATTATATTCAAGCATTTTTCAACTGCATCAATATACCATTTTTCACTTTCATCAAATATTATATTATCTTTATTATTTTTTTTAAATAAGTCAATATGTCCTATAATTGGAGGTTCATATTCAGCTACCATTTGTCCAATTAGATTATAATAAGTTTCAATAGCAAGTTTCTTATCTGCAGCGAAACTTTCATTGATACCTTGTAACAATTCATCTAAATTATAATCCACTGTCCACATAACTCCATTATTAAATTTACCAAGATAATGAACAGAACCAATGTAGTAATCTAATCTTTTCATCAATGATTTTGAATAATCATCAAAACCAATACCTGGTAAATAATCAAGTTCCATTCCAAGAAAAACTTCTATTGTCCCTTTATATTTCTCCTTAAGTTCTAGTATTTCATTAATATAAATTTCTACTTTGTTTTTTTTTATATTCCAATCTGATATAAATGGTGTTGGACCATGTGTTGATATTCCTATGGACTGCATATTATTGTTAATTGCTTCTATTATCATATCTTCCGCAGAATATTTCCCGTCGCAATATTTTGTATGTGTATGTAAATTTGTTAAATGCATTTTATGCTCCTTTATTTAAATCTCTTAATATATTGACATTTATTATCAATATAAAAATAAGATGTAACTCATTATATTGTAAAACAAGTTTTTTAAATAGTAAAGAAACATTTTTTATATTTTAATTCACTATTATCAACTAGTTACGTATATTATTATAAGAAATTTAATAATTTGATATTTGGAGGATATTATATATGAATTATTCACAAGGTTTTTACAATGATAATAATTACATGCGTCCTGGCAATTCATATCCTAATTATGGAAATATGCAAATGCCTATAATGGGAATGGCTTGTATTGACAATTTGGGATATTTTTCTTCAATGCCACCTATGCCTAATATGAATTCAATGCCCCCTATGCCTTCTATGACATCTATGCCTTTTATTCCAGATAGCTATATGCCGGTTATGAGCAATATCCCTATGCCAAATGGCGACATACCTGCTATGCCTGGTATGCCAAGTATGCCTGGTATGCCTGGTATGCCTGGTATGCCAACAATGCCTGGTGGAACTAGACCTACAACTCCTGCTGCACCTACTATGCCTGGTGGTACTAGACCTACTACACCTACTATTCCTGCTATGCCTGGTACTAGACCTACAACTCCTGCTACACCTACTATGCCTGGTGGTACTAGACCTACTACACCTACTGCTCCTACTATGCCAAGTATGCCTACAATGCCAAGTATGCCGAATGGCGATATGCCCGCATTGCCTGGTATGCCGAATGGTGCTATACCAATGAATTGTCAGCAATTAATGGAATATATGAAACTTTTGAATTGTATGGAAAATATGGAAGATATGCCTATGCATATGGAAGGAGAACAAGGAGAGCAATAATTTAATTTTGCTGAATAAATTTAAGCACTAAAATATAGTTAAGCTATATTTTAGTGCTTAGTAAACATATATATTCTTTATGTAAACGCAATATCTTCTTACTTTATTTTTATGAGTAAGCAAAAAGTCGAATTTTATCAAATTTAGTATATTTCCCGAAAAATAAATAAATATTACTTTGCAAAAGCTGTACAAACCTCTAAACATCAACAAAATTTAATAATGTGTACATACAATATCTGAAAATACCTGCATATAATATTAAGTACTATGGGGGTGTTTTTTTTGATAGAGGATGTATTACAATTAATATTTCCGTTTTCAATTTTCATCTTTGGTTATATCACAAGTGGAAGCTCTTTCCCGCAACCCTTAAACAAAGATGAAGAACTGGAACTTATAGAAAAGTCTAAAAAGGGAGATATTGAAGCTAGAAACATGCTTATTGAGAGAAATCTTAGATTAGTTGCTCACGTAATAAAGAAATACAAAACGGTGGGTATAGATCAAGAAGATTTAATATCAATAGGCACAATAGGATTAATAAAAGCTGTTTCAACATTTGATAACAACAAAGGAATAAGACTTGCTACATATGCAGCTAAGTGTATTGACAATGAAGTTTTAATGACAATACGAAGTGATAAAAAGCTAAAAAAAGAAATTTCCCTGCAAGGACCTCTGGGAACAGATAAAGAAGGCAATAACATTTACTTAATAGATATCATTAAATACGAAGGTGAAGAAATCGTTACAAGAATTGATAAGGAGCAAAAAATAAAAGCCCTTGATGAAATTCTTGATAAAACTCTTCAAAAAAGAGAAAAAACAATCATTGAACTAAGATATGGAATTAGAAATAATGAACACAAAACTCAAAGAGAAATAGCAAAACTTTTGGGAATTTCTAGATCTTATGTATCAAGAATAGAAAAAAAAGCATTAAAAAAGCTTTATGATGCTTTAGTTGCCAATGTTGGAAAGTAAATACATAAAACAAGAATAAAAGTATTCAGTTATATATTTGAATACTTTTATTTTTTTATTGTGAATACAACAAGGTTCCCGGGACAATCAGTAATCTTTGATTACGTTGATGGGTGGGGTTCTTATTTACTTTTAAATTTATTCTTCTACTTTTTTTCTTAATATATAATATGGTTCTACATTTTGAGTTACTTTTAATTTAATAATTTGTTGTGCATGAGGAGCTGTATCTATCTTATTACCTTTTTCATCTCTCATGTCGTGTGCAATAACTTCAAAATGTCTTCCTTTAGGACCAAAGCATTCTAATACATCCCCTTCATTGAATTTGTTTCTTTGTTCTACAACCGCTGTTTGTGTAGCCTTATCGTAACTTCTTATTATACCAACTACATCATAAGAACGTATGTAGCTGCTTGATGTATACAATTGTCCACTTTTATAAGGATTTCCAAAATAAAATCCATAAGTAAAGTCCCTATGTGAAGCTTTTTCAAGTTCTTCTTTCCAATACTTAGTGTTTCTATCTTCTTCAGGTTTTAATAATTCATCTAAAGCATTTCTATATGATCTTACTGCAATGGCAGTATAATATTCACTTTTCATTCTTCCTTCAATTTTTACTGCTTTAACTCCAAGATCAACAAATTTCTGCATATGTTCAACTAGACACATATCTTTAGAGTTGAAAATGAAAGTTCCTTCATCATCTTCAACTATTGGATAATATTCGCCTGGTCTTTTTTCTTCAACCAAATTATATTTCCATCTACATGGTTGAGCACAATCACCTTTATTTGAATATCTGCCTGTCATAAAGCTGCTTAATAAGCATCTTCCTGAATAAGATATACACATTGCACCATGCACAAATGTTTCAAATTCTAAATCTTTAGGTGAATTCTTAATTATTCCTTCTATTTCTTCAAATGTTAATTCTCTTGCTAATACTATACGATTTACACCTTGTTTGTACCAGAAGTTTGCAGTGTGATAATTTGTAGTATTTGCTTGAGTGCTTAGATGTATACGCATATCAGGCGCTGTTTCTTTAATTATTTCAATAGCTCCGGGATCAGCTACTATTAAAGCATCTGCACCAATAGTTTTAAGGTAAGTGATATATTCTTCAAAACCTATTAAATCATCATTGTGAGGCACTATATTCACTGTTATATTAGATTTTCTTCCATGTTTGTGACAATACTCAATTCCATTTTCCAAATCTTTATTTGTAAAATTCTTACTTCCTGCTCTCATACCAAGTGATTTTCCAGCAAAGTATATTTCATCTGCTCCATACTCAACTGCCATAACTAATTTATCCATATTTCCAGCAGGTGCTAATAATTTAGGTAACATTTATTTCTCCTTAATTTTTATTTATTTTATTAATGTAATAGCTAATCCATCACCTAAAGGTAAAACAGATGTCACATATCTATCATCATGTGAAATATATTCAAGATATTCTCTCATATTTCTAACTAATGTTTTTTTTCTTCTTACAACTAAATCATCGGTTGCAATCATACCTTGATAAAGTACATTATCCGAAAGTATCATTCCACCAGGCTTCATCATTTTGCAACATTTGTCGAAAAATGTAGTGTAATAACTTTTAGCTGCATCTATAAATGCCATATCAAATGAACCATTTATATTGTCTAAATTTTCAACAGCATCTCCATAAATGACTTCTATGTTTTTTTCTAATCCAAATTTCTTAATATTTTCTATAGCTTCTTGGTAAAACTTTTCACTTCTTTCAAGTGTTACTACTTTTCCTTCATTATTCATAACATTGCTCATGAATATAGATGAGTATCCAACATTTGTTCCTACTTCAATTATACTTCTAGCATTTAATTGTTTAATCATAAGCTTTATAAATTGACCTACCTCTTTGTGTATAATTGGAAGTTGTCTTTCTAAGCATTCATTTCTTAATACTTCTAGCTTTTCATCATCATCTTTAATTAAACTGTTTATATATACATCTATATATTCTCTATTTATATTATCCATTTTACTTCCTTTAATTTAAATACTTATTTTTTGCTGCTAAATGGTCTTCGTAATTGTTAGAAAAATAATGCGATCCATCTCCCTTTGCTACAAAATATAAATAATCTACATCTGCAGGTTCAAGAACAGATTTTATTGATATTTTGCCTGGTGAATTAATAGGTGATGGTGGTAATCCTTCTACAATGTATGTGTTAAATGGTGAATCTATTGCTAAATCATCGTTTGTAAGTCTTTCTTTCCATTCGCCATGAGCATAATTAACAGTTGCACAAGATTGCAGTTTCATATTTATATCTAATCTATTTAAAAATGTCGCTGCCACTTCATCTCTTTCTTCATCAAGAGCAGCTTCCTTTTCAACTATGCTAGCTAAATTAATTACTTCTTCAAAACTTAACTCTGAGTTTCCAAGTAAAGGCACCATTTCTGATTGATAAAATTCATCAAATTGCGTAAGAAGCCTTTTTACTATATCTTCTTCACTAGAATTAATGTAAACATTGTATGTTTCAGGCATTAGATATCCTTGAAGTCCATTTATATCAGGATTGTCCATTAAAAACTTATATTCTTCTTTATAGTCATCACCGTTCTTCATTAAGTTAATTAACTTATCATAACTTAATCCGAGTTGATCAGAAATAGATTGTGCAGTTTCTTCAAGTGTTAATCCTTCAATGATAGTTATATTGACAGTATTGCCTGATTGGCCGCCTTTTATTAAGGCTTCTAGCAATTCATCTGCGTTCATATTCTTTGAAAGCGTAAAATTCCCAGCTTTTAATTGACTGTCATACTTTGTTTTCTTTGCATAATATTTAAATATTCCAGGATTTTTAATTAAATCATTAGAGGCTAATATTTCTGCTATATCACCAGTTGAACTACCTTCAGGAATTTCTACTAATATTTTATTTTCATCATTAATATCAACTGCTTGTAAAGTATCATCCATATAATTGCTAATACCAAAGTATGCAATTATTGCCAAAATTATAATTACAAAAATCATCTTAAATGTTTTCTTCATATTACCTCCAAAACAATATCTTAAAATATTTTGAAATTCTTTAACATTATACAACTTAATATAAATTATTACAATAAAAAATTGCTATTTAGCTAAATAGTAGAACATAAATTGGTTATAATTTATTATATTTTTTTATTGAAGGCGAAAGAATATAACATGTTATTTTGGTTAAAATATTCATGCTTGATACTTTTTATGAAAGGATTTGATTTATTTGAACAAATTAAGTAAGGGTTTAACTCCTGATTTAAAGAATATGAATAAATTAAACGAACTAAAAATAAGAGAAGATGGGCAATATAGTTTATCAAAAGAAATTTTAGATAAAATATATCCTGAAGTATATAGCAGTATTGCCAATAAGCAAAACACTATATTGAAGGAAAAGAAAATTATTAATAACAAACCATCACAATTTGGTCCTATTTTAGGTGTAGACTTTCATAATATAAGAATGTAATAAGAACCACACCCATCAACGCAATCAAAGATTGCTGATGGGTCCCGGGAACCTTGTTGTATTCACAATAGAGCAAAAAGAAACCGCGAAAGTGGTTTCTTTTTTATATATAATACTTAGTTTTTAAGTTCCATCTTTTCATTTATAATTTCATTCCATGTATTAATAATAGATTTTATTATATTAGGTCCAATTTTAGATATAAATACTAATTGCGAATTTTCTTTAGGTTCACAATCTTTGTAATCTATTTAACCATTGCCATAGAAATAATGATTATGTAGCTGGTGCAACAGGTAGAAGAAGATGCGACTGTGAATGTGTTTTCGAATGTTTGGAAGAATTACTTGAAGAAGCATTAGAGGAAGACAATAATCACCATTGCCATAGAAATAATGATAATGTAGCTGGCGTAACAGGTAGAAGAAGATGCGACTGTGAATGTGTTTTCGAATGTTTGGAAGAATTACTAGAAGATACATTAGAAGAAGACAAAAATCATCATTGCCATAGAAATAATGACAATGTTGCTGGTGCAACAGATAGAAGAAGATGCGACTGTGAATGTGTTTTCGAATGTTTGGAAGAATTACTAGAAGATGCATTAGAAGAAGACAATAATCATCACGGATGCCCAAGATATTTTAAATTAGAATATAAAAAATCTAAAACCTCGAGCGGGTGATAATACCCGCTCTACCTTGTGTTTTTCATTTAAATTTTAACATGTAATCGAATAATTATTTTAGACTATTTTTGATTCACATGATTTTAATAATACGTACTTTTGTAATTTGAAAGAAAGTTTGATGTAATAAAAGAAAATGTGTCATTTAAAAGTAAGTTTGATTTATATTACACCTCTTGGTTATAATATCGAGAGGCATTTTTTTATGGAAAAAAGAAATAGTAAATTAGATTACGATAAAATGATTAAAGAAGGAATTGTTTCAGATAAAGGTAAAGATTATGCGTTTTTAATTTAATTGCCAATAAATTTTATTTATATAAAAAAACCTTTAGACTGTCTTTTTTATCAACGGTGGCAAGCAGAACGTTTTTTACCTCAGTATGATATTTTTTTTCTAGGCTAGAAACAACCCAGTCTTCATTCTTGTTAATTTGTTGTAGCTCATTGAAAATAATTTTACCTTCCTTAACAATTGTTTTTGGCAAATCAAAAGGTTCTGTTTCATTTCCATAGAATGATGGAGTTATTGGTTCATATTTTGGGTCTAAAAAAACAGAAATTTTACCATCAGCTTCCCAAATTGCTAATGCTACCTTTTTAATATCTTCTACTTTTTCTTCGCGTAATTCTTCTAATAATACATCAATAGATATTCTAGCTTTATTTAATCCTTTATAAAGGATTTCTCCTTCTTGAACAACTATGATTGGTGAATTATTAAGAATTCTTCTTAAAGCTGGTAATTTAAGAATTCCAAATAAACTAATAAGGTAAAGAACAACTAATACAATTGTTGTGGTTAAGGAGCCTTCTAAACCAAGATTTTCATCAGATAAGGGATGGGCGATAATATTTCCAATTACTAATGCAATTACAAAATCAAGGAGTCTTAATTGGGATATGGTACGCTGCCCCAAGGTCCTTGCAACAGCCACCAAGAAGAAAAAAGCAATAGTAGCACGAAATATCCAGCCAATGGTGGTAAGTGATTCCTGTCCTTGTAAAAAGTTCATATTGTATCTCCTCATGTCTTAAATATTAATTAATAATCGTTATTTTAACCAAAAAACAATAAAAAATTAAAAATACCAACACCTCTTGTTTGGGGGTTCTGCACTTACAGGAGTGCATCCATATATGGGAAATGAAATTCCCAATTTAACGGGAAGCTGTTTTTACCGATTTTGTCAAGGATGAAGAATCTCAACCTCCGGCAAGAGGGGTTTTAGCTTATACCAGGATAAGAACTGATTGTAAAATAAATGATTTTAGTGTTATTAAAACGGATTGTAATTTTGGGTAACAATCATCTTTTTATGTCAGTTTGGGATCAAATCTGGATCATACCAGACTATATTTAGGGGTTTATGGCTCTATGAATGTGACTGATAGTTACCAAGGTACTGTTTTTGAAATTGTTTCATGATTCATAACTAGCAATAATGATAAAAAAAGGTTGTTGTCATTTAAGACAACAACCTACCTTGTATTATTTATCTAAAGAAAAATGGCCAGAAAAAAAACCAAAATGGAAAATCAAAATCATCATCTCTTCTTCTGTCGAAATCAAAATCCCTTCTTCTTCTTCTTCTTCTTCTGTCAAAGTCAAAGTCAAAGTCACGTCTTCTGTCAAAATCAAAATCACGTCTTCTCATATCATATCTGGCCATCATCAAATCATAATCATTGAGTTCATTGTTATTTATTGGGTAATCACCATTGCCATCGTTACCATTATTATACATATTTATACTCCTTTCATATTTATATTAATTGATTCAAAATACTCTCAACAAATATTTTATCAATCTAATTATATAAAGCTTAATATATTTTAATATATGTAGAAATATATATCATGACACCAATTACTAAAAAAAATCTGGAAAAAAGTAATTTTATAGGATATATTGTCATTTATATATTATCAAATCGTGGAGTAATTTTTTAATTTAAATTATTTTTAATTAATTAGAAATATTATTTAATGGCAATCGATCAAATATTTAATTGTGCATTTAGTATAATAGTTTTTAAAATGAAAAAAGCAGATGTTATAGTATAAAGTAAGATAAGATACAAACTAAAATGGCGGACATTTTGATTCCACCATTTTCATTTTTTATAATTTAATTAAACTGACAGCGTTACTAAAATCAATTGGATACAAGGAAATCCAATTTTGCAAAACATCTTCTCCTCATATTTAAGTCCTAATATTTGTTTGTTTTGAGGCTTCTCTGAAATCAGTATAGGTATTTTCAGTAGAAGAAGAATTTGTAATCAAAACAACGGTTAGTTCAGTGTAGATGGGAGCATTTTCAATCTGTTTATATAGGTTAGAAAGTATAGTCGATAGGTTACCTCTCCTAGTGTTATACTTAAATTCAAAAACTACTAGGCCTTCAATATTATTAAAACCGTTTGGAGCATTTCCCAATTCCTCTATCTTGCTCAAAATAGTCCGGCCTTATTTTCCTAAGCTTTTTTTCTGAATCACCTCCGAAATGTTTAATTACATTTACAAGGATCCGTAGCTCCTTTACCTTCGGCCAGCAAAGCAAGAGTTTCAAATGGTTGCTGGTGCCATTCAAATACCTCTTTTGAAAATGTGAAACCCCCTTTTAAATCAGACTCATCATACTACTTAATTCCTTCGCTAAGTGCCTCATGATATATGAAAGAGAATGGTCGCTGTTCCCATACTTGACACATACAGCTAATCCACATACTGATATCCCTATACTGCATTAAAGATAGAACTGTAACAGTATAAACTTTCATTCATATAATAACTTAAACATATCTTTTAAGGAGGTTTAAACATGGGATGTTTTCATGATCATAATAATATAGGTGGAATAGGCGGAATATTAGGCAATGGATCAAGCTTATTATTTTTCTTCCTGTTGTTAGTAATTATTTTCTGTTGCTGCGATCATCACATTGACTGCGACTAAATAAATTTAAAGGGGCTGTCGGACTAAGGAATTGGTGTAACGCCCCTTTTTATTTCAAAAATCATAACCACCGGCTCAGCCGAAATTACGTTAGAATTACATTAGGGATGGTTCTTTTTGATTGAAAATTATTATCATTTAAAAAGAACCGTCAGACTGTGCAAAAACTAAAAATCTGCGAATATATAGTACTAAATTTTTAAATTATATAATATTCTACACATTTTCTATAATTATTGAATATTAATTCAAATGTAAATCTGTTTTTGCGCAACCTGTCATCCCTATTATCTACATTTTCTACTATTGCGTACAATAAGATGTGTACTAATGATTATGCTCATTATCTTTGGACATCCCATTATAAACATAATAGGTAGTTCAGAGAAGGGAACATTATGCTTATTTTGCGTAAAAAACAATAGTCATATTATGATGAAAAACCTCTTCCTTTCCAGTTCTCTTATAACCCATCTTTTCATAGAGGTAACATAACTTCGGTTCTTCTTTTATGGTATCAAGCTGCCAACCATTCGCTTTCGGGTATAAGGATTCTGTTTCGGCAATGGCCTGCTGAGCATAACCATTCCCTTGAAATTCAGGCAATATAAACATTGGTGAAATTCTATAAATACTGTTATCTAATTTAACAATCCGAATAGCTCCAATATTTTTGCTGTCAAATTGAATAAAATAGTAATCAGTAAAGTTTTGACTCATTCTTTGGACAATTCGTTCTATCGGCTCTGCGGCAGGATTTGTGAAAATATCATTGTAAAATAAGTGATTATGGATAAAACCACAGCGGATTTGAGTGATGTGCAAATAGCTACAACAGGGCAAAGTCCGATGGTGCTGACAAGCACTGGATTTTTTACTATAACCTCTGAAAATAGTTCATATTTAAAACTAACCGCTTCATTTTCGCTGGTTTCTTTTTGTTCCTTTTCTTTTACTGGCTTTTCCCTTATTGTATTAGCCTTTTTTATGTTTTCGTTTTTGTCTTTTTTATCACGCTTTTTCACAGGATATACCCCCCTTCTGTTTTTGGGGTATCTTTTGCTTTTTTATTTTTCTTTGATTTCTGTGGTTTCGATTTTGTGTCTTTGCTGTTTATATAATTGTTTAGTTTTTCTCCAAGTGTATCGAAATATGTGCTAAGCGCATTCATAATAATAATCACAAAGCAAACGCCCTCTTCAAACGCACCAAAATACCGAAAAATCATTGTGAGTAGTCCGCCTGCAAAGCCATAAAGCACTCTTGAAAGCTGATCCTTTGGTGAAGTTACAGGGTCGGATATAAAGAATATTGCTGCAAAGAACAACATCCCTGATGAAAGCTCCATAACAAGTGATATGCTTCGACCTGTAAGAACTCTCGGGAAAATTACTGCAAGTATTGAACACGCAGCAAGAAAGCTTGCAGAAGTTATCCACTCTGAGGAGCGTCTAATAAGCATATAAAGGAACAAACCAAACATTACAAAAATGCATGATGTTCCCACTGGACCTGCAACTCTGCCAATAAACAAGTCAATGACATTAATTATGCCCGTACCAATTGATGTTTTCTGGCTTAACATATTTGCAACGGATATTCCTGAAATAAAACCTTCTTCACCAGTTACAATTCCTGACATGTCAAAATTTACTGACGGATAAGTGAATACAAGTTCTCGATAACTAAGACTTAAAAATGCAAAACCTGCGGCAGCAGGAACAAAAAGAGATGTTTTTGCATTTCCAAAAGGCAGCTTTGCAACAGCAATTGCAAAAATACTACCAATTGGTGCAAGCCACATTGGTGCAGATGCTGGAAGCATTAATGCTATTGCAGCACCGGTAAATACTGCCGATAAATCTCCAATTCTTTGTGGGGTTCTTTTTTTTGCCAAATCAACGCAAGACTCACAAAGCACTGCAGCAATAATTGATGTTGCGACCATTAGCAAACAACGAAAACCGTAATGAAACACAGCAATTATCATTGTTGCCGAAAGCATAACAAGCATGTCCGTCATATATGCTCGAACCTGCTTATTTTCCTCCTTGACTTTTTGTTTATTTAGCTCTTTCATCAAGCCACCTCTTTACAAAAACTGCTTTTGCCATTTTTTATTCATTGCAAACTACTTGTACTGATAATATTATAATTATAGAAGATGTTTTAAAGGAGATGTTTTTTTGAAAATCGAAGCGACATCAAAAAACAATATAGTAATATGCCTGTCCCGTCACGATTTGGATGAGCTCGGCATTACATATGAGGATATGGATTACAAAAGTCTTGAAACCCGTCGTGTTATTTATACTCTTTTAAGAGAGGCAAATAAAACGCTTGGCAGAGATATTCATCCCTCTGGCAAGATGCTTATAGAAGCTGTTCCTGACCCCTTTGGAGGATGCATTCTGTATTTCACCGTCTATCAAAGTGATGCCGACAAAGAAGCTCTTGTTCCTGCACTCGCTCCTTTTATTTGCTTGTGCGAGTTTAAGGGTGAAAACGGACTTATTGATGCATCTCGTGCTATCGTAACAGGCTTTATAACCCCACCCGAAAGCAATCTGTACTCAAACGGTTGTGAATATCGATTGATTTTTAAGGGTGTTTCAAACCACCACAAATTAAAATCAATTTTGAGTGAATACTGCGATGGCATGTCTGAAAATCACACTAAAATTGCACACACAAAGGAGCATTGGAAATGCCTTTGCGACTCTAATGCAGTCGAAAAATTGGGTTCAGTTTAACCACAGTATGATTGCTGTGCGTTTTGCCTTAACAGTGTAATCATTTGTGCACTATCCTGTGCGGAAAAAATGGTGTTACCTGAAACGAACACGTTTGCACCAGCCTTTGCAGCTTCGCTTATATTGTTTTCGTCTATTCCACCGTCAACCTGAATTTCTAAATCAATTCCACGTGCATTGCACTCGTTGCGGATTTTCCTTACCTTCGGCATCATATCTGCCATAAAGGACTGTCCACCAAATCCTGGTTCAACAGTCATAACCAAAACCATATCAATAATATCAATATACGGTAAGACCTCACTAGCGGGGGTCTTTGGTTTTATGCTGATAGCTGCCTTGCATCCCGCTGCTTTAATAGCCTCAACAGTTTGCTTAACATCAGAATCAGACTCGATGTGGAAGGTTATTAAATCTGCACCCGCCTTTGCAAAAGAATCTATATATTTGAGTGGCTCACTAATCATCAAGTGAACATCAAAGAATATATCAGACACATTGCGAAGCGACTTGACAATAGGAACACCTATTGTTATATTTGGCACAAAGTGACCATCCATAACATCAAAATGTACCCAGTCAGCACCTGATTTTTGCATTCTTAAAAGTTCTTCACCCATTTTTGAGTAATCACATGATAATATGGAGGGTGATATTTTAATCATAATTTTTGCCCCTTATTTTCGTCCTAAAAGTTCTCTGTTAAGAGTTGTAATATTATATCAATTTTTAGGACAAAGGTCAACATAATCAGATTTATTCCAGAATTATACAAAACAGCTAACTACACTTAACCAAACAAATTCTGGGTTCGGCTTTATATTTGTTTATTTGTGTTTATAATCCAACCAAACAGAACAAACAATGAAATGTACTTAGTATGCGTTCAATAACCCCCGTAGCCCCTTCCTATTGGTTGCTATTTTTTGTAATACAAAAAGCATGTTCGGATATTTGAAAGTCTTTGTCATTGTCTTGTACTGTTTTTATAGGTAGAATACGTTGCCTACAGGCTAAAAACCTCCGCGGATTAACCGCAGAGGTTTTTGTTTTTATTAACAATATACTACTTTAACTTGTGTGGTGAGCCTTTAAAAATGTTACATTCTCACCAGATGGATAGAAGTAAATTCCTTCTACGTTGCTGTTAACAACCGTATAACTGTCCTCGAAATACACTGGAAAAATTATTCCGTTATTTATCAAATGAGTTTCAGCATCTCTGCAAAGCGTCAGCAGTGCATCTTTGTTATTTGCTTTGCGAATGCTGTCAAGCATAGAATCATAGGCACCAGATGAATAGTTTGCAACATTACCATAATTTTCTGTGCCAAACCTGTTTAAAAAGTCGGCAGCAAGAAACTCATCTGCAAAAATTGGTGCAAAAGCTAGCTCATAGTTGCCGTTATAAACTCTTTTTTGAAGTTCATCACGCTCCATTGTAACAATGCTAACAGAGAATTCAATGCCAAATAACTTTTGCCATTCTTGAATAAGCTTTTTAAGCAGTGTTTGATGCTCTTTGGTACACAGCAAAGAAATTGAAACCGCAGCACTATTGCCACTTTGAATGTAACTGTTCCAATACTTTGATGAAAGTGTTGTGTCATAGTTTGATAGGGTTACAACATTTGAACTAGCACGGTATGAAGAGCCGGGAACAATAAGGCATGATGAAGGAACAATTCCTTCTGCAACAGTGCCCAAATCTGATTGAAACACGCTTCCGTTAGTTGAATGGCAAAGAGCAAGCCTTAAATTGTTGTTGCTTAATAAAGTACTTGTATTGTTAAAACAAAGTGACCAGACAATGTTTTTATACTTTGCTGTTTGAAACTGCATGTCAGTAGGCAAAGCAGAAACAACAGAAGAGGAAAGATGAGAAGCATCATAACCATCGCTTGTAAGCTTTTCTAAGTATGTTGTATTATCAGGATTTACATAAAGATTAACGCCTGTGGGCAAAACCTTTTCTTCCCCTGCATAATTTTCATTGGCTTTAAGAAACAACACACTGTTTTTCTCCCAGTTGCTTAAATAAAATGGACCGTTGCAAAGCAAAAGCTTGGATGAAAGACCGTAGCGTCCTAATGTTTTATTAAAGAAAGCCTCATTACAAGGCATACAAATCGGAGTTGAAAGCACACTCAAAAAGTTCAAGCTGGCATAGTCCAAAGTGATTCGAAGAGTGTAATCATCAAGAGCAGTTACACCAAGCTTGCTTATTGGCATGTTACCTGAATGAACAGCTTTTGCGTTCTTTATTGCATAAAGAGTCTCTACATTAGGTGCATTTGTATTAGGGTCAAGTGCACGAGAAAAAGCAAAAACAAAATCTTTTGCTTTTACCTTTGTATCAAATCTTTTTTCATAATCTTTGCCAAGCATAGTTTCTAAATCTTTTGGCAAAAACCAGCGTGCATCTGAACGCAATTTAAAGGTGTATGTGAGTGAGTCAGATGAAACTTTCCAGCTTTTTGCAACCCCAGGAATTATGTTGCCTCCCTCACCAATTCTAACAAGCCCTTCAAAACAATTGTTAATTAAAATGTTTGCAGCAGTGCCCACGGCAATCTGCGGGTCAAGGCAGATCGGGTCAGAATTTATAGGAAAACGAATGACATCATATTTCTTTTTGCCGCCACAAGAGCAAAACAAAGTAAGTACAAGCACAACGCTCAAAACAATTGCAATAATTCTCTTCTTCACTTTTTCACCTCCGACAAAAATCGACTACAAATTTAGTTACATTATATCATCTTAATCTGGTTTTAAAAAGAGACAATTTAAAAATTTTTGAAACCTCGCTATAGAATATAATATATAAAATATGTTATACTTTTAAAGTATACATAAAGAAGTAAATTAAAGGGGATTTTTAAAATAATGGAATACATATCAGTTGCTCTATTAGTGGTTAGTGTCGCATTGAATATATTTGCAATTTCCATGCTCGTATCCGTAACAAAATCAAATTCATCTGAGCATATTCAAAAATTAAAGCAGAGTATAGATGATTTATCTCGCCATATTGATGATGAGTTTCATCGTTCTCGTATTGACACAGTTGCCTATCAAAAAGATATGAGAGAGGAAACAACAAAAAGCCTTAACGATATGTCTCAAAAGCTTTCTGAAATGACAAAGGCAAATTACGAACAGCAAATAAATCTTGTAGAAAAGATTTCGCGTTCACTCTCTGAAATAAGAGAAATAAACACACAGCAAAATGATAAGCAGAGCAAAGTTGTTGAGCAGGCTATCACAAAGATGCAGGAAAGCAACGAAAAGAAGCTTGACCAAATGCGTCAGACCGTTGACGAAAAGCTAACAACAACACTAACAACAAGGCTTGAAAGTTCATTTAAAACTGTTTCGCAGCAACTTGAAAACGTTTATAAATCACTTGGAGAGATGAAAGAACTCTCAACAGGTGTTACAGATAATGTTACAGCACTTAATCGTGTTCTTACAAATGTTAAAGCAAGAGGAACATGGGCAGAAATTCAGCTTGAAGGAATACTTGACCAAACTATTCCTTCAATGTATGAAAAGAATGTTGCAACAAGAGACGGCTCACAAAAGCGTGTTGAGTTTGCAGTGAAAATCCCTTCAAACGATGACTCGTCCAAGATTACATATCTTCCAATTGACTCAAAATTCCCAATGGAGGACTATGTAAGGCTATGCGATGCGGCAGACAAAGCCGATGCAGATGCACTTGCAAAGGCAAGAAAAGCACTTGAGGACAGAATAAAAGCAGAAGCAAAATCCATTGCCGAATATATAAACGAGCCTGCTACAACACCATTTGCAATAATGTATCTTGCTACCGAAGGATTATATGCAGAAATCGCATCGTCGAGAACGGGACTGCCAGAAAAATTGCAAAGAGAATTTAATGTTATGATAGCAGGTCCAACAACAATAACAGCATTGCTTAACTCACTTTCTATGGGCTTTAGGTCAATTGCAATAAACGAAAAGGCAAACGAGGTAAGACAATTACTTGCAGTTGCAAAAGCGCAGTATGAAACCTTTGGTGTTGTTCTTGAAAAGGCACGCAAAAAGATTGATGAAGCGGGCAAAACTTTGGACGAAGCGCAACACAGAAATTCAATCATCAGAAAAAAGCTTAGAAGCGTTGAAGATATTGGCGAAACACAGGCAAATCTTTTACTTGATTCAGGTTTTGAAAACGAAGAATAGCAATTGAAATACATACAAAAAAGTGTATAATATCAATAGGTGTTTTTAGGGAGTGGTATTAGTGGCAACAAGTTTGTTGGAAGCTATGCAAAAGCAAGCTATTTGGAAAGAAATGATTTCACAGTATGATAGGCAATTTATCTGGGGTGACAATGTCCCTAATTGGGATGACAGTATAGACCAAGACAAGCCATCTATTACTTTTTTTAAATCAAAGAATTCAAAGGAAAATCACGGCTGTGTTTTGGTCATTCCTGGCGGTAAATATTTATATAAGTCTGTTAATGAGGCTATGAATGTTGCACAGAAGATTAATGAATCTGGAATAGACGCAGCTGTTTTGGACTATCGTGTAGTACCTTATTCAAGAGATGTTATTTTGAATGATGCCAAAAGAGCAATCAGATATTTGCGTTTTAAATCATCTGATTTTGGTTTTGATGAAAACAAAATTGCGGTTTTGGGATTTTCAGCTGGAGGTAACATTGCAACCCTTTGTGCATTATCGGGCGATGATGGAGACATCAACTCTAACGATCCTATTGAGCGGGTTTCAAGCCGACCAAATGCGGCTGTGCTTTGCTATGCCGCTGTTAATATAGTAGACAAGTATGAGCAGCAGGACGATTTCAGTCTCATTTCTTATTTTGATGTTGTTATTGACAGGGATTTTAAACTTTTTCCACCAACATTTATATGGCAATCTATGAGAGACAGGATGATAAACTTTAAAACATCTATGGAGCTTGGAACGGCTTTAGTAGAAATGGATGTTCCTGTTGAAATGCACTTTTTCCCATATGGAGAACATGGTCAAGGACTTGCAGATACCAAAAAGGGTGAGCTTGAAGACGGAGATAATAAGCTTGCACTTTGTTGGAGCGACCTTTGTATGAGATGGCTTGATTATTACGGTTTTTAACTTTAAGGAGGAGCGTTATGAAATATAAAAAATGGGTTTCTATGCTCACAATCAGAGAAAAGGCACTTATGCTAACGGGCAAAGACTTTTGGCACCTCAACGCAATTAAGCGTATTGGGCTACCTTCAATAATGCTTACTGATGGACCGCATGGACTTCGTAAGACAAAGAAGAAAGAGGAAGGCTTAGGTTCTTACACAGTAAAATCAACCTGCTTTCCAACGGCATCTGCACTTGCTTGCACTTGGGATAGAGAGCTTATGAGAGAAATAGGCACCGCACTTGCGGAAGAATGTATGCAAGAAAAGGTTTCTATACTTTTAGGACCTGGAGTAAACATTAAGAGGTCACCGCTTTGTGGCAGAAACTTTGAGTATTTTTCAGAAGACCCATTGGTTGCAGGTGAGCTTGC
>Ga0074193_1000526_pt1 | contig 61451 bp, 34 predicted proteins | sample EPASupsiteHSE605_FD_64523 | JGI IMG/M metagenome (GOLD analysis project Ga0074193, IMG submission 64523) | Bioremediated contaminated groundwater from EPA Superfund site, New Mexico - Sample HSE6-05 | ecosystem: Environmental > Aquatic > Deep subsurface > Groundwater > Contaminated ...
GGAATCGTTTGAATGGACTTCTTGATTCGGGTACACTTTCACCTGATAAGCTTGATGAGTTCCAAATCCGAGTCAATATTTTAGGTGTCTTTGCTTCTTACCTTGAGAATAGCGAGTAAATGCCGGTGGATAACTTTTCTACAGTTTTTTGTTATAAAATGGGGAACGAGATTTCGAAACAGCAAATCGACAGCAATGTTAAAGAGTTGGATTATTCTAACAAGGGAATTGTTTCTTGCAATTTTGAAATCCCGCCTCATTGCCAGCTTCAGAAATTGGATTTATCGATGAATCGGATTGAATCTCTACCGAAAGGATTAAAAAGGCTGACTCAACTTATGTTGTCAAGGAATAATATGATGGAAATTCCCAAAGATATGGGAAATTGTATAATGAGTTATAGAAATCTAGAACATCTTGACTTATCTTATAACAATCTTTCCACTATACCTGAAATATTTAAAAGTATGCCATCTCTTAAAAAGATAAATTTGTTTGGGAACAAAATTAAACAAATAAAATGTTCAAAAAGTATGATTCAAAATATTGACCTTGGTAATAATTCTTTAACGTCATTTCCAGAGCTTCCATCCACCATATTGATTGTGAATTTGGATCATAATAATATTACTTCGATTGAATCATCGTATCCAAATCTATCACGTCTTTGTATTTCCCACAATTCCATCACCTGTGTATCACCTGAACTTGTTTTTCCATCATTATTATTACTGGATATATCACATAACGAATTATCGAACTTGCCTGTAATATCTGATGTTTTTCCGAGAATAAAGACTTTGGACTGTTCGTTTAATAAGATTGTTACTTGTCCAAGTATTTCGAGAACTGTTTGTGATATGTATTTTCAAAAGAATTTTATTAGAGAACTACCCCCTAATTTTGGGATGTTAACATTTTTAACAAGGGCCGACTTCTCATTTAATCGAATAAATAGAGTAGATGAAATACCTGCAAATCTTCAGCATTTTCTCATATTTGATAATGATATTAGCATAATTAATGCATCAAATTGTCCAGAGCTGAGCAATGTATATGTTATGCACAATAAGCTCTTGCATATTCCTTTGTTTTCGAGCAATTGTTTAGCTGAATGTTATCTCTCATTTAATCAAATTTCAGTCATCAATATGTCTAACCTCTGTAAAACTCTTACAAGAATCGACTTATCACATAATGAAATTGTAGAAGTGCAAGAAGAATTATTTACTCTTCCTAGTCTTACTCATTTGTTCTTATCACACAATAAGATCGAAACTCTCCCCTCTATAATGGCCACATCTTCATTAATCGTGATGAATGCTTCAAACAATCCAATTAAAGCTTTTCCTGATAACATACCCAAGACACTTGAACAATTGAATCTTTCGAATTGTTTGATAAATTCTATTTCTGAGTCAGCTTTGTTTAATCAGGAGTTGATTGAATTAGATATATCAAATAATAACTTAGAAACCTTTCCTAGAAACCCACATATAAGAGCTTTGATTCTCTCAAGAAACAGGATTAAACATTTTCCTGACGATTTGCCATCAATTGAGTATCTTGATTTAAGTTGTAATTTGCTGGAGAGTATTTCCAAAGAAATCTCTTTTATTAAGCTCTCATTCTTGGATATATCTCATAACAAAATAACAAAAATTGGCTCACTTCAGGGATTTCCAATGTTGAAGAATTTTAAGTGTCAATCAAATCCACTTGTTTCATCTATACAATTCCAAGGATTACCAAATCTAGAGATGATAGATCTTTCTTCAACGCATATTATCATTGGGTCTTTGCCGAATGATAATGTGAGGGTATTAACATCCGAGTTTGGCCTTATTAATAACAAGCAATATCAATTAATAAGTAGCAAATCATGGATTTCGTATTCATTTAAAAAGGGATCGCAAGATTTATCAGAAGATTATTGTTTCTTTAATACTTATAACATACAACAAGTGAATAGTATTGGATTGGTATTATCTGAAAAAATGGACGAAATTAGTCTTGAATTTATGTATATATTGTTTAGAAAATTACTTAAAATCACTGAGATACAAGTTGAAAAGTATGCTGATGTTTTTGTCAAATGTGAAAAGAAACTAAAAAAGAAGAAATATGATTCTTTACCTTCTTTTGGAATTCTTCTTTTTAAAGAAGATCGCTTTATTATCTCATCAAAAGGTAATGTTAGAATGCTAGTTGTTAGTGTTCAAGGTGATGTTAATGCAGTACCTTGTTTTGATTGCGAAGGAAACAAAAATTCTCACAATACCAGTCATGGGATAATAACCGACACTGATGGTAACTCTGGAACATATTTAGTTTTTGGAACAAGTCAGGATACATATACTTCAAGCTGCTCAATATGTAGCAAGGACAGATGGATTATAATCACAAATACTTCAATTATCAACACATTAACAATTAGTATTATTGGTGAAATATGTAATAATCGGAAATCAGCACGAGATATTTGCTATGATATTAGAAATATGGCATATGCTAATACATGCCTAGAAAATTTATCTATTATTTGTTTAGACTTATTTGAATTCAAAAGCAATTGATTTTTTTGGTTGTATTATTAAGTAAAGCATTTTCCATAATTTTTTGCAATTTTCTGTACAAAAACATCCCATGTTGAATTACAACCAGTTGAATAACAGAATATCATTCAAAAAAGTTGATTTCAATAGTAATCTTGTATGGATTGTGATTATAATATATTCCCTCATTTTGAAACAATCGATAAAAGATTTAAACATTCACCCCAGAATTAAAAACAAAGACATGAATAGCCAATTTAAACCCATAAAACAATCTTATGATTTCAATTGTCCAAATCAATACAATGAGCAAATATCATTAGTTTTCCTGTATAAATTATTAATAAAATGGGTTTACTGAAATTAATCAACATTATGATTTCAATTGCTGAATTATTGACATTAATAATGATATAATCTTTTCATCTCCATATTTCCTAGCAAGTTTCAATGGAGTCATGTATATAAACGAGAAACAGAATCCTTATAAGAATTATTCAAATTGAACAATGTAAAAAATTCACTTTGTCTGATTGAGAAAATTCAACAACAGTCTGATATTGATTGGCTTGAATAGCATGGAAAAGGGGTGTGTATCCATATAGATCCTCTGGATTTGCATCAATTTCTTTTATTGATAACAAAAACTTAACCATTTCGGTATTACCATGGTAAGCAGCAATATGAAGAGGTGTTTGGTTAAAATTAATGATGAGATTTTATATAAAATAAACAAACTGGAAAAAATATTAAAGAACAGTTACAGGATTAGGATTGATCCCCTTTATTTCTAGAAGTTTTTGAATAATACTCAAATCCTTACTGATACTTGCATAATGAAGAAGTGTTTGATTTGAAACAAATAAACTCCATATGAAAAAACATTGTGAAAACACATTTGTCATTAACCATCTCTGGAGCAGTATTCAAAAGAAAAAACATAATATCATAGTTTCCTGATTGAAAAGCATAAAAAAGAGGCTTTCCTAAATCAAAGTCGTTATATTTGAGGTCGATTTTCCCATATTCAACTAAAAAATTAATTATTGTGTAATTCTTCAGGATAATAGCATCAAAAAGAAGAGGAAAACCAAGTATTTTCTCATTGACATCACCTCCAAAATCAAAATATAAAGGAAAAAGAATAATAATGTTCTTTTGGAGAATAATCTTCATCATGGTACGAGTAAGACTGGTAATAATATTCTCGTTGCGAAATTCATCATAAATCCAATTTAAGACATTAATATGCATATGTTTAATCACCATTTCAAAACAATTATCAAATGTTATTGATTGGTTCCTCACAAATTGTATTAAAGAAGCATCCCCACTACAGGAAACATATGTTTCAACTCCAATAAGCTTAACACCATTCATAATTAACTGTTTAAAGCATTTTAATGAACCAAAATATGCACATGCCTTAATCATATTGGGATTAGCTTTCCGAATAAAACTGCAAAACTCAAAACTACTGATTGCTACTACTGGATTCTTCTCTATAAATGGTACTGATAAATACTGCGTCAAAAAATCCACCTCATCATATCTTGCAATATAATTCAATGATTCTTTTTGGGAAAAATATAAAAGTTCGAAGATTAAATCATCAATAGGTTGATTATGCATTATCTTGAAAACAATTGATCCTGTATGACTAATATCATAGGTACATTTAGACATATTTGCAATAATTTGATCCTTTTTCTCACTATTAAAAAACTCCATTGTATAAATATAAAGCAAAAGACATTGATTCTTGTTCATGTCATTCACATTTAATAAATAATCATATATTTGATCGATACTTAACACATTATTTAGGACAAGATAGCGAATGAGATAATAGTGATGCGATTTCTTTTTGAATTTTGTGTCAATCACACACTTTGTTAAATAATCAAAGATGATAGAGGGGAAGTCAATTGGGTTTTCATCCTCAATCATTTTTTTATTAATAATCTCCCACATTTTTGCGATTATAGGCAAAGAAAATGGTCGGAATTTTGCAAAAACAAGAGGGTCAATAATAAAATAGTCAACATCTTCTTTTCTTTCTCCAAATTGGGAATTATATACAAATTCTAGTAACTCATTACTGGATAAATTAGAAATATTAGACAATAATAACTGGAATTGATACCTTTTACTCTCTAGAACTGATTTCATAAAAAATAAAAATTGAGCATTCGACCAAATCAAAACACAGCTTTATTCATCTTTAACCTTTGGTGCCACTATCATCATCAACCATTGTAAATAGTCATGTATCATTGGATGAATGCTCGGATGGAAGAGGAAACCTGGAAGAATCATTATTATATCAAGAGGTATAAGCAATGTCCAAAAAGTCCTTGCTAGTTTAAAGAAAATGAATGCACATGTAAGCAAGCCTATCCAAATTATCTGCCCAAAAAAAGACATATCTTTCGCTTTCTTCTCACAGCTCAGCCAAAAACAGTGAACTCTACTTCCAACAGTAGAGAGGAACACAGAGAGCTCTTCTAATGTGAATATTCTATTTGATTCTTCAATATTACCTGCTGATTCGATTTTCGGCAACAATTCAAATCTAAATGATTTGCTATTATTAATTAGAATAAGAGCAACAATTAGTGTCACTGTTATAATGAACACATTAATTATTGATATGGAAAAATAATACACAAATAGTGCAACAAAATTCACAAGAAAAAACAAAACAATAAGTTGAATTGGCTTCCTCCAAAGTATGATGGCTTCAAAACGATATATGAGCTGTTCATATTTCTTCAATTGTTGACAGATTACATCTTTGTCTAATTCAGGACATGATGGAACTCTAAATCGAACAGGAGGCTCCTCTTGTATTGGAGGTAATGATTCCGTGTTCAATTCAGACATTGATGAGGAAGAACTCAGGTCAAAATCAGACATTCTTGTTAAAATTAAAAATACGATTAGTAAACTGATGATACGATTATTATGTAAAGTCAATTTGTCGAAAAAGCGATGAACCCAGCATAATAGAGGAATAGATTATATAATCCTTGGTAATATCTAATCGAATATATATGGTGAGTATAATTTTATCATAATTATGAGATTCAAATTTAAAATATTACGTTGCTTATTTTGGTCATTTTTTGGCCGAATCTCGTTATTCTTAGAATTAGGGAGATGATTAATGATTTTTTTTATTGTCTTTTCTTCCATAAAACGGTAAGAATATGAGATAAGGAAATGATGAATAGGGTTATGAGAACTGTCTCAGAGGTACTGCTTTGATTTACTCCAAACATAATACTGCTGAAAACAATAGCAGTCCATTGTATATGATATATGGTTGTTACATTTTGGCTCCAATAATAAAGCAGGGTAAAGTACCTCGATGGAACGAGTTTTGTTATTTTGTGGCAAATGAACAACCAAGCCAATACAAAACCAATCATTGAACACATGCAGCCTGATCTCGAATGATAATAGTCATTTATTTGATAAGACGGATCTATGAATGTCTGATATCCTCCATATACTATCAAAAGGATTCCAACAGATGCTATCAATGAAATATCTTTGTCAATGTTTTTAGATTTAATCAAAACATCGCCCACAATCATACCGATCAAAGGAAATGCAAACCATGGGAAAAATGGGAAACAAAACAAATTCACAATCACCCCAATCAAGGGTTTATCTCCAATAAAAATACCAATAATATAATCAAAAACCTGATTTTGACAAGAGAAACCCCACATATATGGTGATGCGTATACAATTATGATAGATATAAATGTAAGAAATATCTTGTTCATGAAATAATTCCTGATAATCCCCATAAATACAATGGCAACGCCAGCAAACTGAAGAATATCAATAATTAAAAGGGGGTTAAGAAAGCTCCTTTCTTCAACTGGAATTTCTTTATATGTTTGTAATTCTAATACTTTTCCAATGTACATGGGTAACACACCCCGAATAATGTTTAATACATATCCTTCAAAAAAAAATCTTGTTCCTCTTTTTAAATAATCTTTAGTACTCCTATTTGTCGAATACATTGATGATAATCCCATCAAAAACATGAATACTGGAGCAGCGGGAGGGCTTCCCAAAAACTTAACGATTCTCCCATATATTGTCTCTTTTTGTTCTTCAATACAATAAAAATCCAAACAATGTACACATATCATAAATAAAACTGCAAGACCCCTCGCTAAATCTACAGAATGCAACCTATTATTCCTCATTAACAATATAAAGTAAATAAACAACAAATTATCAAATTTGATTTATCTCAAATTGTTTTCAATTCTTAACCACATAAACTGGTTCCAAAAAGTAAAGCGCACATGATTTGAAAGAAAATTCAAAAACGGTTATGACAAATGCAATAAAGGATCTATACATTCTTAAATTGTTTACTGAAGGAAAGTCAAAGCGACATATAATGAAAGAATGCAATGTAGGTATGGAAAAGATAAATCAGGTTATCCTCGGTGGGGGCATTACTCATCAAAATATAAAAGGAAGACCCTTAAAAATTACCCAAAGGTTATTGGATAAAATCGAAGAAATAACGTTTTAAAAGTCTTATTCCTGACTACTATTCATCTCAGTTTGATAGGATGGAACATTCACCGTGGACAATAGAAGAAGACCAGCAATTAGAGAATTTAGTTTCACAGATTGGTACTAAATGGAAGACAATTAGTTATTACTTTCCAAGCCGTACCATTTCATCGATTAGATATCGAAATCAGTATATATCAAGGAGAAAAACAAAGAAACAACCTTTGATTCCCTTCCCTTCAATTGGTTTTGAAGGAGTTGAATTCAATTACTTTCTTTCAATTTTCAATTGCTAAAAAGTAAAGCGCACTCGTTTCTGAAGCATTTATGAATTTTTTCACTACTTGCTCAAGAAAAAGAAATTTATTTCTTTAGTGCGCTTTACTTTTTGGAACCAGTTTATTTCATTTAACACCTGATTATAACCATTAATATAGCTCTTGGCCACATATATGAAATGTTAATTCAAAGATGGAACTAGTTTCAAATCAATAATGATTATTTAATCCAATGAACAATCTGGTGATGAGATACTTCTTTTTGTTTTTTAATTGTTTTGATATTTTTATATTAAATATCATCCATGTATTTAGGGAATATTGTATGTTCTTTTGTTTGAAGTACAATAATTAAAACTGGAAATAAAATTTTAATTTAAACTCAGAGTTCTCTATCCATGATTTGAATTAAAAACAAGCTTTTTTATTCTTATATGGGCTACAAAAAAGAGCCCAAAGGTGAATTCCATGACAAATGAGAAGATAGGGAGAAAATCGGTCTTTTTCTCTCAAGATTGATCAACTCAAACAATATCAAGTTGGCTAATCTGATTTGTTTTGGATCACCAATATGTTTTGACAAAATATTGGATGCTTGTATCTATAATCCTATTATTCAATGGATCGTTTCAAAATCCCTCATCGGTCAAGTAATCTTATTCTCATTTTTATGGATTTGAACACAAGTTTTTTAAAAACAAATAACTCATTAAAATCTTCAATTTGGAACATAGTTACAAAAAATAAAATTTATCAAATGGAAGAGAAATCTCTATAATCGATTATATCATCACACAAAAGAAAGGGGGATGTGACTGATTTTCAACCATACCCTTAAATATTCACACTCATGAAAAATCTCCACCACTCAGTTGTTTTTATCAGTAATGAATACTTTGAAGAAATCATCAATTTTCTTATAGAAACTCTAGCTTGAAGAATATAGATAAAATGGAAAAACTGCAACTTTTTTTTTGATGGAAGAGAAACTTAATTTTGAAAGATTTCTTTTTGGAGACGGAAATGTAATTGTTATCGATGATGTTGAGTTTTGTGTCGATCGGATAATCAAATTACCAAAGATTAGACCCCACCAACTTGAAAAAGCTGTAGGATTATCTGTTGATTATTGCAAATTGGCTGATTTCCGTCGAAAAATCTTGGATAAAATTTATGAATGCCCGGTTTTAATATATCTTTTGTTCAAGAAAGGTGTTTATGTATTTGGAGATATAGAGCCATTTTTAAGAAGCGACAACTCTTACATTTTAAGTTTTTATTTTCGGAAAGAGATCAAAGATTTCGAGAGTTTTATTGAAAGAAAGTGCAAACCTGAACAATTTGATAAATCATACTTCCAGAATTCACGCGATATTGATACATTGGTTGAAAATGGATATCTTCCTTCCAGTATTGAGTATTGTCTTAAGTATGATGTGATAGATGATTTAGTTATTTTCAATAGTTTAAATCAAACAGCAAAATGGAGCCCCTTTGAGTGGAGTGAAAAACCAGAATATCTTGATATGTTATCATTTACCGGTTTTTTTTGGCTCAATCAAGTGTTTCAAGCATTTGTTAATGAAAGGATTCGAGATCAATGAGAATGTGTTATCAATGGTTGTCTGTGGTGGATGTTTTGATCTTTACCATTTGTGCCAAGTCCAACAATTTGTCACACCAAAGCATGTATGTAATGCTTCTGAGTTTTCCCACCTACCATTGATAGTTTTCATGATAGAAACGGGAGCTGATATGAATGCAAAGACAGAAGATGTTGAGTTTTTATATTTGATTGGACTCCTCTTCATTATGCTGCTCAAAATGGTCATCTTTGTATTGTTGAATATCTATTTAATCAAAAAGCTGATATAAATGCAAAAAACGATAACATTGAGTTTTTATATTTAATTGTACTCCTCTTCATTATGCTGCTTCTAACGGTCATCTTAGTGTTGTTGAGTATCTAGTTAATCAAAAAGCTGATATAAATGTAAAAGGTCAAAATGATCAAACACCTCTTCATTATGCTGCTCAAAATGGTCATCTTAGTGTTGTTGAATATCTAGTTAATCAAAAAGCTAATATAAATGCAAAAGATAAATATTTTTGTTTTTTATATCTAATCACACTCCTCTTCACGTCTCTGCTTCTAGCGGTCATCTTAGTGTCGTTGAATATCTTGTTAATCAAAAGGCTGATATAAATGCAAAAAATGAAGATATTGATTTTTTATATTTCATTGGACTCCTCTTCATTTAGCTGCTTTTGATGGTCGCCTGAGTGTCGTTGAATACTTAGTTAATCAAAAAGCAAATATAAATGCAAAAGATCAAAATGGGAAAACCCCCTTGAGATTAGCAAGTGAAAACAAGAAGAAAGATATTGCTAAATTCTTGAAGAAAAACGGGGCTGTGGGAGATTGTCGAATCTGATATTTTAACTCAATGATAAAAAAACACATTCATTGGTTTGTTTTTGAAAATAAAACAGATTTAGAGGCATGATAACTCCCATACATAGGGAGATTCTACAATGAAGAATCATGGGATATTTGCAAAAAATTATACTGTTTGATGATTTTTGGAATTGAAGATAGTATTCTATGTTTGATCAGAACAATATTTTGGTGTCTACAAACCAAATTATTAAACCCATTGACAATACAAATGAATGAGAATAATAATTTCAAAGAAAATGATCATCCATTTTAAAAACAGGCAATATCATTGAATATCCAATACCCTTCATTAGTTCTATTTGTGTTATGATCAAATAACAAACAAAGAATCATTGTTTTAATAATTTATTAGGGTTTATTGGATCATTATATCCTCATTGCATACGGAGAATGATAATAAATGTGATAAGTAAGAAAAAAACAACAAAATATGAAAAAAAATGTGTTTTCAATATTATAAATGGGAAAGAATGACAAAAGAATAGATCGACTAAATGCATTATTTCCTCCCCTTCATGTTGCTTTTTCTGTTCTTTTATTAAATAACGAAAGAATGATGAGTGTGGAAGAACTTTTGGAGCACTATTTGAATTTTCCTTTGCATGAGCATTCTGCAGCGGTTTATTTGAATAAAGAAGATGCTGATATATTCGAAATGAATAAATTAACTATATATATGTTCACTAATCCATTGAAATCATATGCAATTCTCAATCAAGATATAATTCTTGAATTTATATCGAAAGACCCAGAATTATTCCATATATCTCAAGGATATATTTCCTTAAATGCCAAATTACAAATAGATGTTGAAAAAACCTTTCAAATATTTTCTTTGCTTAACTCAGATTATGATCAAACGTTGACAAATCAAGAAAACCAAAGGTTTATTTCCATGTTTGATACCATGAGGCTAAATCCACCTCTTTTCTATCGAAAAATGGATTCTTTTAATGAGATAATGGATTTAAGCTCAAGTCCGGATTCTAGTCTTATTATTTTGTATGTTTTTTGTACTTTTCGCAGGAAATCAATCCCAATTGAATCATTTATAGAATTCATTACCACGGAAAAATACAAAAACATGGAAAACCCAATTGCTTTTTATATACCCGATCTTATAGGAGTGTTAGACAACTGTTACTTTGTTCATATTGAAGATGATTTGATAATTATCAATCCACCAGTGATATACACTAATGATAGTGGTTTATTTACTGTTAATCCGTATACTAAGCACAGTGAATGTTCCTACAAACCCATTAGTATTCAAATGCCCTTGAGCCGACACCAAAAGATAAAACAGGATGTAAACGGTATAGATAAAAAGTTTAAATGGCCATTCAATAGGGTTTTGATGCACTATTTCTATGAATTCAAGAAGATCCAGGGCTCGACACCCTTCACCCTCATGGAGTTATTGGAATTTACCCTCGCCGAATGCTATTTGGGGAATGGATACAATGGGATTGAGCCAAGTTTTATCGAGTGTGCAATACATGAGCTGCAAATGTGGATTAATGACAAGGTTGTTTTTACTGGAGAAATTGCAACTTCTCAAAAATTCAATCCAAAAAATGTAGATAATCCGATGTTCGATCAACTAATCGAAACAATGTCATTCGAAAAATCTGCAAATCGAATTATAATTCCAGATTTCTCTGAGTGCAATAAGATTTGGGTTTTTCAGAATTCGAACGAACTGGAGGACTAAAATTAGACACTTTTATAAGGCAAAGTTGACTATATTTACATTATCTGAAAAGCAGATTTAATTCAAAAATGAAAATTCTGACAGAAATTATTTGGAAATGATCCAGCCGTCTTATAATACACCACCCAAACGACAAGAGATAGCTGGAGATCCACCATTAGATTTTGAACGTCACTATGAGGAACAGAGGGGCTACCGCTCAAAATGACAAATATACCACAAAAACCTTTTATGGTTTTTGTACAATTTAAAATAGCCATTTTGCGGTATTTATTCCCCAATTTTGTTCCTATTATCATTATCCATCTTAAATCAATTAAGCGACTTAAAAATTATAATAATCATGAAAAAATATAGAAGGTATTTCTATTAATAATAATTAACCTTTACAATATATATATTTATTTCCTCAAATATGAGATCATTTCATATCGAGCCAGAAGAATTCGGTTCAATAGTGTTTCTGTTTACTATTGAATCTGGTTGAACGTGGATCATCTCCACTCAATGCATTATAAACAGTGTTAGCAACCTTTTCCATCACGGATCAGAGAGATTTATTAAGTTCTTTGCTCTTTCAATAATGTTTCCTACACCATGGAAACAATATCAGTAAATCTTGGGATCCTATTTTTTTAGACTGTATGGGGAATCAGACATCGAGCGAGTCAAATATTCGGCCTCTAGATACAGAGCAACGAGTTGCTAGGAATTTAGATGAAGCGATGGGCAATGACGAAATCGCAGACCGAGCTGGAACAGAGATTGTTCTATCTGATGGGTTGAGCATGGAAAATAGCCCAAACTCGCCACAAAATCTAGCAAATAACGAATTATCTAGATATGATGGGGAAGTTTTTGTCCAAATCAATAAAACCAATACACAAATTGAAAGATCCGATGGGCAAATCAACGGCCATCAGTTTAATGCTTTGCAATTAACTAGATGTCAAGTTTCTATTTTAGACCATTGCAGCTCAATAATGATTGAGAAATGTCAGGATTGCGATTTTGTATTATCAGCAGTTTCAGAGACAATTTTTGCTAGAGAGTGCATCAATTGTCGATTTATTATGGTTTGTTGTCAGTTTAAATGCAGAGAGTGCTCAAATTGTGACTTTTTTTTGCATAACAAAAGAGAATCTGTTGTCGAATTATCACGTTCAATCAGATTTGGTTGCGCAGAAATAGCTTATAAAAAGCTGTATTCTCATATGGAACAGGCAAAAATTCCAATATGCAATAACCGATGGACTTCAGTTCATGATTTAACCCCAGGCGAAGGAAACTATACTCTAGCTAGTGGCGAACACTTAGTTATTCCACACTTTCGTGTTAGAAACTCGATGATCCCATTTATATATCAGCGAAATTTCAATACCATATATTTTTCTCTAAGTGTTAACCAAATTCACTGGAAGAAACTAATTGAGGTAAGTAAGAACACTAAAATTGTGAATTTATATCAGGAGGAAGGCTACCAAGACATCCAGTGTCACATCGAATACGATTCCACTGAAAATCTTAGATCCTTATTCGGAAGAGTTCCTTATCAGCTAATCATTCAATGAAGATACGTATTTTTCTTTAATTAGTGATTAAACACCCAGTTAGTTTTATTTCGATCCACTTTTCGATTGTTCAAATGAATGAAGAGAGTGTGAGAAAGAGGTATTATGAACTTTATTCCGGGTTTAGATTCGTTAATACTTTAGAATTATCGAGCGGAAGATGTGCTTGTGTAAAATGTAAGAAACTATTTCGAAATGGTGAATTTTTGAGAAATCATTTCGAAAGGGTCCATGCAATGGAATTAACAGAACTTGAACAGAAAGCTAGAAATGATATTGAAAAAGGTTCTTCTAAGAATTTTTAACGAATGTAGTGGATTTTTGTATTTCTTAATCTCAAGTAAACGAAGAGTGATGCTTTTTAATGGAATCCCTTCCTTTTGTTTCTTCTAGTGATGAAAAAAAATTTCATTTTTGTAATGGAGAAATCTCTTGTACCAGCTTTCATATTAAACAAGTATCAGTTTGATCATGAAATTGGAGTAGGTCATTTTTCTCGAATATACAAGGCAACAGACAAGGATAGTGGATTAAGCACAATTATTAAGTTTATTAAAAAGAATCAAATTGAAGATGCCAAAATAAAGTACAATTTGGCATGTCCTGATATAGATAGCGAAAATTTAATGGAAATAAACTATGTTAGTGAGGATGATAATTTGATTGTTGTGATTTCTTCAAATGAACCAGGAGAAAACGTTCTAAATTATCTCAATAGATTGGAAATTATAAGTGAAAAAGTTATTCAAAATATTTTTAGAATGATATTGAATGGTGTTAGGGATTGCCATAATAAATCAATTATAATTGGCAATATCAAGTATGAAAATGTTATTATTTTCTCCAAAAATAATAAAATCAAAGTCAAGATATCTGATTTCTTTATTATTAATGTTTTAAAGATGGATCAGGAGTATTCCAGCAGATTATACACCGAAATGTTCTCTTCTCCTGAGTTTTTTATGCGAGAAGAGATTGTTGAAAAATCTGATGTGTGGTCAATTGGTGTTTTGTTGTATTGTCTTCTATCAGGCCGAAAGCCATTTGACGGTAAAGAGAAACTTCAATTACAGCAGCAAATCTCGTCCGGCTCATACACATTAGAATCGGATGAATGGAATTATATATCTGAAGATGCCAAGGATCTCATAAAGAAAATGCTCTCCGTTAATATTGAAGAGAGAATAACAGTTGATCAGGCACTTAATCACCCATGGATTACCCAAGAACAATCAACAGAGCCACTCAAATACACAAAAGCTAATTTAAAACTACTCTCACTGGCAAGAAACACTAATATATCATTCTATGCAGCAAAATCATCACACTTCTTCAAGGATATTGCTGTGTACCTCCAGAAGTTCTAGCCGTTTTGTTCTAATGGGGGTTTTGACGGCAAATTGACATTGTATCAAATTTCAATTAACTGACAGATGTCAAAATAAAGGATTGAAATTTATGTCAGCAAGAGGTTTTTGCCAGTTTTTTCGATGCTCGGAATCTTCTTTGCTCTTGCATTGAGTACTTATGATTATGAGTACAATGACTATGACTATGAGTACAATGACTATGGTTATGAATACAATTATTATGAGTACAACGATTATGATTATGAGTACAACGACTACGGTTATGATTATAACGACTACGAATATGAAATGAACGACTATGGTTATGACTACAATTACTATGAGTACAATGATTATGATTATGAGTACAATGACTACGAATATGAAATGAATGACTACGGTTATGACTACAACTACTACGAGTACAATGACTATGGTTATGAATACAACGACTACGATTATGAGTACAACTACTATGACTACAATGATTATGAGTACGAAATGAACGATTATGGTTATGACTACAACTACTACGAGTACAATGATTATGGTTATGACTACAACGACTATGGTTATGAGTACAACTACTACTTCTAAACCATTGAGTAAAAGCTCTGGTTAATGATTTATTTTTTTTATTCAGATCCAACTCTAAGCTCCATATTACTAAGAATCATTATTACTAATATATCGAACAATTGGGCAAAAACAATTAGTATTCCGGTTATTGTTGTGCCAATTTCTACATATTCGATATATTTTTCTTCCATTCCACCAAAATTCATGAATTCTGCGGATTTTGAGAATTTATAGAATTCTTCTATAGTGGTAAAGTTGTAATCTACCATATAGAATGTTTCTTGGGCGTTTGTTTTGTATTCCACGTGATTATTTAAGAGTATTCTTACAGAATCGGTCCGGTAGAAACTTTTTAACGAAAAAAAAGCAAAAAATGTGTAGAGAACATGGATAATCATTAAAATGCATGCATATAGTACTTGGGATGTTGGATCTTCTATTTTTATTGTTAATATTCGTGTTAAAAGCGCGAATAGAATGAAATAATTATAATATATAACTTCATTCATATCTACTGGTATTTTTCCCATATTTTTATTATCTCTAAGCAACAACAAAAAACTTTGAGAATTATCTTGGTATGTGTATTCATTTGTCATTACTTTTTCCGCGAATCGAACATTATTGTGGTACGCTTTGCATAATTCATATCTGGTTTCGTTGGTTTTTGAACTACAGTGCTTTTTCGTTGTCGAAAAATGGAAATATGGATCATATATGGCAATACTCACAAGTATTATTAAATATAACAGATCAAGAGAACTAATCCCTACTATGACAATTAACTTTTCAAATGATGCCATAATTCTGATTTATGAAATTTCCACCATCTATGAAAAAGTCTTTGATTGGCATTTTTTCCTTTTTTGATGTTTTTTGCATGTTCCTATTCGCTTATCTTATTATCTCTGACAGATTGGTATGTTTATTCAGTGTTATATAACAAAGATGTCTGCTATAATGGGAAAACAATTAACAGAAGTATGCTTTACCATTGTAGTAGGGTGTTAAAACCATATTATAATGGAATCGGATTCGATGAATCAAATCAAACTCTATATTCTGTTATTACTTCAAATATAGTTCATAATATCTATATTGATGGGAATGTTAATTATAGGTATTTCCCATTACCCATTCGGAAACCGGTGGCAGAAGTAATTCCTAATCCTTATAGCATTTTATATAAAGGATCCTCTTTCAGATATGTATGGATTCTTTTTGTTTTATTCTTAGTCATGTATTCGATATTCATAATCTATATTATTAAGAAAAAAGACGAAATAACAGAAGAACATGATCCTATCATGAAAACGATTAAAACTCTAGTAGTTGGTTCTTCAATATTAATATTTATTAATGAGCTAATAATGAGATATCAGATTTCGAGCTTGGACCAAAATGATGAATTAAATAGTATTACCATTCCCAAGATTGTTTTTAACAATGCACATCTCATATTTCACCATGATTTGAATCAGTTGGTGTTTTTAATAGATTTGTATCTGAATGACTCACAAAATGCATTCGATCAAATCAAATTGGTTCAAGCAAGAGGTGCTGCTGATTACACAAGTATATACCCAAAATTTGTCGAAAAAACTGAGAATATTGGGGGACATAATATATTCATTCTGTTTATGATATGTTTTTTCGATGCTGTGTTTTTGAGTTTATTAGATGCCATAATGGTTTTTCCATTCTCAAATGACCAGCCTCCAGAATCTTCTCCTGTTCCTCCACAATCCCATCCTGTTCCTCCACAATCCCAACCTGTTCCTCCACAATCCCATCCTGTTCCTCCACAATCCCATCCTGTTCCTCCAACTCCTCCTTCAACCTCTCAAAAATCTAATCCACGAATAATACGCCGCGATTACAAACCTGCTCAAAACACAGATAACAACCCACCAATGCCATATATCCCGCCAAACACTCCTATAAATGCATATGAAAACATATATCATGTCAACGGATTTCCAGAAAATCCCTTCTACACTGGTATGAATATATATTCTCAATCTTATCAGAACCTGAATAACAAACATAAGATGAACAAAATGGATGCCTCAAAGCTAAGTGATTTTTTGCTAAATCTACTGGTTGATATGATAAGGCATACATGTAATAGATCAACAGAATTGTTCATAAGTGACCCATATGTAATTGCAACAAATGAATTGTTTATGAATTTCTTTCGAGATAACATTTCCCCATGCATTTCTGAAGGTTTTAACCTATTTAATGAAGAAATTATTAGGATTATATCATATCTTTCTGAACATGTCAAAAACCATTATTTAAATCGTGGAATAGGGATTAATCATATCCATCAATTGAATAGGATACTTAAATATGTTCTTCAAGATGTCATTAATTGTGATATTATTGCTGATATTATACCATGTGATGAATTTTTAGAACAAATTGAAATTGTGATGAACGATATCGAATGAAAAACCCAAAAACATATGAGAAATATAATTTGTCCCAGTCGATTATTTAAATTAATTTAAATATTGGAATACAATAGTGGGAATGGTGATTTTCCGAGTTTTGTAAACTCATTGTTTATAGTTGAAAAACTATACATATTATATCTTTTAAAGGAAAATCTACTCATAATCAACATAAGGGACAGAAACCATGATTGTTTTTTTTTTCAAATTTGCTTTGATTCATTACACTCCAAAACACACCTCTTGATTCATTCCTTCGAAAACACCATGTATCTGATTCAATTCCTCAATTAGGTTCTCAGTGAAAGCTTCCACCAAATCATTTGAACTATCAAGAAAATATCAGGGTTAACTAATTTCAGGGAGTTTACCATCTGGATATCTTAACAATTATGTAAGCTTCATACACCTATATCTACAAGGTATGACGTCTGATGGTATGTGAAGAAACATTGCTTTGGTTTCAAACTAATATAGAATAGATTTTGCTCCGGATGTTACGAAATTTTATATCAGTATCCAAACATCAACAAAGGGTTTTAAATGCATTTTTTAAAATAAAAAATGGTATAAATGTGGGGAATTGTATTCTTTTTGGAGAAAACCAACGAAAGATTTTTTATGATAAAGGTTCTTCATTAATCAAAAGATTCCAAAGGGAAACAATATTTTACTTTACTCTTTTTATATTTTTATGTAGATTGTTTTCCCTTAATATGAATATTTTGCAAATCGGTCCATCCTGTTTTTTAAATACCAAATCTGAAAGCTTAATGTCTCTTTTTTCTGGTATAAAACCTGTTAGAATGAAATCTGTTTGTGTAAATGAAAGTATTGGAGAGGGGAGATCATATTTTGAGTCTTTTATCAACGTTTCAGGTTGCTTTTTCAGCAGAACCCTGCTTTTTTTTGGAGATGGAGGTGTTATTAGCGTTTTACACGAGTCTTTGTCTTTGCAAATACGCAATTCTATGTTTTTTAGGTGCACTTCATCAAATTATGGAGGAGCAATTTATTTTATATCTGAAAACTCTAGTATAAAGGATGTATGTGCTTATAAGTGCACCGCAAATTACTATCATTTTGCTTATCTTGATGCTTCAAAACATAATCATGTGGAACATTTATCAATGTCTTTGTGCTCAAATTCCACATCAGGTAGCTATCCTTTATACATGAAACATGGCATTTCATCACTAATCAATACAAACATTTCTTTTTGTAAGTCATTTCAGGATTCTGGTATATGTATTGTTTCTCCCTTCAATTTTGCGAGTTCCCATTGTAATTTTTATCGAAATGAGGTATCTAACAGTATATGCATATATTTCCAATCTAATAATAGCAAAATGTCGTATTCTAATATAATTAATAATAATAGTCCTTATTCTTATGGTATCATATTTATTACAGAAGGAGGATCACCAATCCTTCTTGAATGCGTTTTTCATATGAATGCAAACACCCTCATATATCTTAACTCAGGATCTATTGAAATTACTTGTTGTTTTATTATTCATATTGGACCATTGTCAGCAGGAAATCCTATTATTTCCAATAATAACACCTTCACCAAAAGAGAAACATTTAATATTGAGTTCTTAGGTTCAAAATATTGTATTTTGGAAGATGAAGAACCTCAACCAAGCATAGGACTCTTTAGTATTCTTCTTTTTATTTTTTTGATCTCAGTAATTGTTTTTTTGTTTGTTTTTGGACTTAAACATCGCCGAATTGCCAGTGTTCTACTTGAGAGACATCAACTTGAAGAGAGCTTACAAGGAGACTTTGGATAGCCAGATCAGTTTGATTTGAAATATATTAACGAAAAATAATTGCGAGATTTTTTTGATTGAGGATTTTTTTCGACAAACAGTCATTAATTAAAAATTTGGCGATTTAACAAAAAATCATTGGATGGAATAAATGAATATTTTCAAACACTATTTTATTTACATATTATTTGATGTTCTGATCTCTTCTAATTCATCGATAAGATTCTGAGCTTTGTTTCTAACTAGTACATCCGATTGTTGGACCAAATTATTAAGAAGTTCTATAAGTTCGGGAGATTCAAAAAACAAGTTCATGAGATAAAAAATTGATTGAGCTGTATATGAAAGCACAAGAACCCTCGATAAAGAATCTATGCATCTAATTGAAATGCGAGCAATTCCACAATCAAGCATTTCAATGATGTTTGATGTTAACCCATAATTTAGTATTGTTACAATTTGTGATGAAGGAACAAACAAGAGCAGTGTTGCTGCAAAGTATGTTGCTTCTTTAAACAAATCATATGGGCAATTTATAGATATTTCAGCTGTGGCACTTAGAAGATTATCATCTATTAGTGGCGAAATCAAATTAGGAGCGCTTTCAATACAGTTAGTCAGGAAAGAAAAAACAGAGGCAGAACAAAATGATGATGTTAGAAAACCAGCAACAAGTTCAACAACACCAGAATCAATTAATTCTTGTATATATGTGGAATTGCAGCAAATTGCCATGGATCCTAAAAGTGATAAACATGCTTCTGTTATTTGAGAATCACAAATATTATCTATTATAAAGCTATGAACTCCTAACGAATATAAATCTGGAATAATTTGTGGTAATTGATTGGCAATAATTGCAATTGTGTTCATAATGTTAATTATAAGGTCAATTGGTCTTTGATAAGAGAAAATGGAAGCCAATTGAGTGATCAATGGCCTAATCGAATTAACTTCTAATTGGTCAGTTTGACTAAATATGGATTTCAATGTTAAAGAAGCATGAATTGCTACTGAATCATCTGTTCCATTAATACAAATATCAATAATATCATCAATAATACCAAGACAAATCAAACCATTTCTCGCGTTGGAAGAAAAAATTGAGATTTGAGAATAAAACTGAAGAAGGGGAATAGGAAACTCGGAAATAATATCCCTAATCACAAAGAGAATAGAATTATCTAAGAGCAGATCAAAATTCAACCTTCCAATAGCTAATATGAAAGAAAGATATGATGATACTTGAGTATTTGTCGACAAATTTCCAGAAAAATCAATAATATATTGCAAACATGTTTCATCATTCAAAATGGCATTTCCAATTTGAGATGAAAACGGGATAATCTTAACGAGTTCCGTACAATATGTATCAATGCAAATCATATCTCCACTTTGAAAAACGGAACAAAATGCAGATGGAGTAAATTTCTCTTGAACTTCTGGGGATGTACAGCTAAATCTCTTCATGCTACTAGATGGCTTAACGATTCTGGCAACATTACTATGAGATGCTACAATTTTGCTCATTCTATTATTCATTGCACTTATCATACGTTGCTTCTCTATCTCTGCTGAATAATGGGTTAAATCAACGCCCCTCAAAGATGGAGATGAGTACACCTCAAGCATGTCCATCATAATTGATTTAAGATTTTTTTCTATGCTGAGCGTTCTGTTAATGCACACAATTTTTGAATAACGTTTACTTTTTTTTCAAAAGAAAACGGTAGAAAAGTTTATTTTGAGAATTAGGGATAAAATTACCTTTAAATGGACCATGTATTTTCATCGTAAAAGAGTATTCAATCAGGTCAAAGAAAAGGTTTTTATTTTCATTATTTTTTGCTCACAAAAAGTTAGCCAATTTTTATTTAATCGTTTGGTTTTTGGTCGAGTTTACATTTTGTTTATGTCTGGGATAGGAGAAGAAAGAAAGAACACGATAAATGGAGAGTGTTCTGGATTTTCTTCTTCCACAGATGTTAATGGGGATGAAATAAAAGTGGAAACGAAAAAAAATGTAGAAAATGATGGAAATCAAGAGTTTTTGGAAAGAGATGTGAAAGATTTGGCAAATGAAAGCATAAATGATGAAAAATCCTGTTTTGTAGAGAATAATAATGATAGGGTTGTAGAAATGCAAATTGGGATGTGTTATGATGGAATATCGACACAACCAGTTGCTCCTGATGTCAATCAAACACCCAAACGAGATTCATCATTTGATAAGAAGAAGCCATCCATCCAAACTAATGAAGCAGTTGAACCGAAAGAAGATAAGAAAGATCTCACATCATCACAACCAGTTGATTCTAATGTCAATCAAACCCCTAAAAGAGATTCATCATTTGATAAGAAGAAACCATCCATTGAAACTCATGAAGCAGTTGAACTGAAAGAAGATAAGAAAGATCTCACATCATCACAACCAGTTGCTTCTAATGTCAATCAAACCCCTAAAAGAGATTCATCATTTGATAAGAAGAAACCATCCATCCAAACTAATGAAGCAGTTGAACCGAAAGAAGATAAGAAAGATCTCACATCATCACAACCAGTTGCTCCCAATGTCAATCAAACCCCTAAAAGAGATTCATCATTTGATAAGAAGAAACCATCCATTGAAACTCATGAAGCAGTTGAACCGAAAGAAGATAAGAATGATAATACAACAGGTATTTCCTCAAAACAACCAGTTCATGATATCACTAAGTCCTTTTCTAATATTAACATCGAGAATGATAGTTATAATAGTATTAAACTCGAGAATTCCAAAGTTACTCGTCTGATATCTATGGGGAAATCCAGATCTGAACCAAATATTGGAACCAAGAAAATATCTATTGAACCAAGCAAGAAATGCAGCATAAAAATATCAACAGCTCAAGATGATTCACAGAAAGATATTTCCAATACTGAACACGTTATATCATCAAATGAGATTGTATCTGAACCATTTTATGGATCTAATGAACTTTGTGACCATATTTCGACCGATATAGGAAACACTATAGAAACCAATTCGAATTCCAAGTATGAAAATAAAATGTCCCAGGAAACTTCAGAGAAGAAGATATCAGAATCTATTCCTTCTGTTCAACAAACCGAAGAGAAGAAAGCACCATCCCCAGTTCCTCCTGCTAAACAAACCGAAGAGAAGAAAGCACCATCCCCAGTTCCTCCTGTTAAACAAATTGAAGAGAAGAAAGCACCATCCCCAGTTCCTCCTGTTAAACAAATTGAAGAGAAGAAAGCACCATCCCCAGTTCCTCCTGCTAAGCAAACAGAAATCTCTTCTGTTCCAAAGCCTACATCAAAACCGAAAACAAATAAGGAAATAGATACAAAATCTCCATCTATAAAATCTCGAATTCCAGCAAAAGTTAATACCGACATTGATACGAAGAGCGAAATAATCAAAGTGAAGAAAACACAATATCCTTTACTATCCACCTACATAACAACAGGTTTTATCACATTAATAATTCTAATACTTATTAGTTTCTATTTTTATAAACAATAATAGTATTAATCCTTATTTTGCGAGGTTTTCAATGTATTGGAGGAAATCAGAATCCCTCAGATGCAATACACACTGCTTTCTGCCCTCTTTGGCTTTAAGACCCTGTAGATCTGCATTGGCTATAATTTTTTGATTACTATTTTGTATTGCAACACGCCCTTCTCTGACAAGATGCGAAAGTTCATAAGCATTCTCTACACATTGTTCGAAGGTATTGCCTTCAGTTATAACTTGAGATATTGGAATTGGCCCTTTGCTCTTAAGCTTTCTACATAGTAATTCTGCTCGAGCCAAAAGGGATTTCATTCTCTCATCTTTATCTTCTTCTGTGCTCTTCTTTTTTACCCCAAGTTCTTGAAGTTCTTCAATACTCGATTTCTTTGATCTCTGAGCTATTGCACGATCCTTTTTCACGACTTCAAACTTCTCCAAACCAAACAAAAATGAGGAAATACTCGGTGCTGTTTTTGAATTTCGTAACACCCATGTTCCGATTTGCTCCCAGTCAAATGTACTCTTCATTGGAAAATGCTGCATAAGTTTTGATTGTATATTCGGAATTGTGAAAGGATGTGTACCTAAATTCACACAAGATGCTTGATTAGCAGCAGTTTTTGTGATTTTTCTCAGTGTTTTGCAGTCTTGGGATAAAGTAGTAGTGGTATTTACTCGCTGAAAAAGATTTGAAGACTGCTCCATCATCTGAGTAAGAAAACGTGGAGACTGAGAATTTAGAATATCTTGTTTCATCTCTCTAATGTTATCCGCAAGTCTCTTGTATTCCTGAAGTGTTCTGCTCTGCTCTATTCTTTGTTCCATTTTGTCACTTTTATCGTAAAAAGTGGACGTTATTAATTCTCCACCATAATGTCTTTTGTAGCTAATGACATCAACGGATTAGCATCTATTAAATCATTTTGCTGGTCGAATGTGTCGTGTATTTCTTCTGCTATTTTATTGGATGGCACGGTTCATTTTTACGATGAGAGAGGATGTGAGAAGCCATTTGCTTCTGTTCAGAAGTCATGTCGAGCAAGTGTGATTTCTTGGTCTCCAAAATATTCCTATTTGGCAATTGGATGGATGGATGGGAGTATTTCGTTATGGGATAATGGCGAGATAAGCAACTCGAATGTGGAAGAGAAATCTCCTATTAATTTGCTCTGTTGGCATCCTTTTTTACCTATTCTGCTTAGTGGATCAGAAAATGGCAGAGTATCTTGTTGGGATTGCCAAACAAATATTCGTATTGCGTTTTTTAATCAAGTTGAGGCTGTATTTTCCGAGGCTATATGGTGTCCAAAGGATACATTGTTTGCATTTTTGGCTTCAACCGATGGTGATGTCTATAGTTTTGATTCAAGTTCTGCCATTTCGAGATTATTTAATTGCCCAAAACCCATATATACCTTTTTAGTGTCTTCATCTGTTAATAGGTTATTAATATTTTGTGCAGACAATATCCTTTCTCAATATACTCTACCGCCATTGATTAACAAGCATTCACAAATTAAACTTACCAGTGGCAATCCACCAATTGTTTGTTCAATTAAATCGGATGTGATTGCATACATTATCGGGCCTTCAATTCATGTGACAAATCTCCAAAATGAAGAACTGAATATACTAAGAAGCCCTAATGATGATGTATTCACATCAATCCATTTCAACCATATTGAGTGTTCAATTTATGCCACAACAATAGAAGGGAAAGTTATACAATTTCGTTCCACAATGAAAGGATTAACGTTTAAGAGTGGGTGGGATGCTCCAATTATCTATGATACGGGTAACAGAATCGAGAGCGCAGTGTGGTCATTGAATAAGCTTGCTTTTATGGGACAATCATCTGGGAAGAAACCTTTAGTGTTTTCATTCTTACCGTTCAATTATATCCTCAATCGTAATTATCTTATTCACCAAAAAGATCAAGGGATAATATCTATACTGGGAGGATCAGATCAGAGAATACAAGGAACAATTTATAGTATTTCCAATCACGAAGATAACATAATGGTTATAACCTCAAATCAAGCTGAAATTCTTACTATTAAATCGGGATCTTTTTCTCCAGGTCCTCGATTTAGATTGGATTCAACACTAGCTGTAATTTTTGAAGATAAAGTCATCAGTTGCAAAGGTCCCACTTTAGAAGTAAGGAATCATCAAGGAAGCGTTAAACAGACCATAAATTTAGGATCAAATTATGATTCATGCCATATTATTATGAATTCTCATTTTATATGTATTATATCAAGCGATTTTTCTATATCAGTTTTTGATATTTCCAGAAGACAACCAAAGCTTCAGTTTTCTACACAATTCAGCTATACTTATGATCTATATCGGATAAGGGCATTGTCATTGTCTTCATCAGGGTTTTGTTTGGCATTTATTATTGACTATTTTGAAGATGGCAATTGGCATCCTTGCCCTGATTTGATTTTACATTCTCCTCAATATGATAAAACAATATCTGTTGGATTTGAAGGCAGAATACCAAAATCATGTTTTTGGGACAAAGAGAATTCTCATTTATTGTGCGTTCATGTTACTCCATATACTTCACGTTTTGAAACATCTATAACAGGTGATTTAATTGTTCCTGTTTTTGTATCTGATTCTCTTGAAGTATATCGGCAATCAACTCTTACTGTTGATTTTAATGCTTCGATGGTTTCATTTGATGTTCCCAAACTATTGATTACAGAAAAAGGGCATGTTCTTGATACATTAACTCTTCCACAGTTTGAGGGAATGGATAATGCAGATGATGAATCAAGGAAAGCATTAATGGAACTGAATTATCATTTAGCAATGGGGGACATCGAATCAGCCTTTAATGATATAAGGGGTATCGATAACAAAGAAACATGGAGATCTCTTGCTCAAACTTGTGCGCAGATAAAACGAATAGATTTAGCTGATATGTGCTTTGGTAGAATGGAAGATGCAGGATCTGCTATGCTTCTTCATAAGGTAAAACAAGAGAATGGTTCTGAAAAGGAGTCACTTTATTTAACATGCATGCAATTGGGTCTTTATTCTGAAGCTCGGAATGTTGCAAAAGAAAATTTTCGATTTGATTTATTGGCAAATAACCATGAGTCTCTAAGAGAATGGCCTGAAAGCATTAGCATAAGCAATACAAACGATAGAATTCATCTCAAGGCAAGATCATATCGATATGCGAGATCAATGGAAATGCTTGGGAATATTGAGGAAGCAATAGCAAATTATGAGCTCTCAGGGACAATCTCAAACGAGTTATCAAGGTTATCACTCCAGTTTGATGATCTTAAGCTTATTCTTAATTATATTGCTGGGCATTCTTCCGCAGAAGTACCTAAAAAGATACTAAAATGGGCTGCTCGTTTCTTTGAAGCCCATAACCAAACAGAAAAAGCAATAGAATACTATAATTTAGCCAAATCGCAAACAGATGTTATTCGACTACTTTGTATTGAAGGAAAATGGGATGAGGCATCAAAGATTGTAAATAGATCAAATCAACGGTCACTTATATGTGAGTATGCAAGGCTTTTGATGAATCGAATACAATATTATTCTCATAATGATGGATCAATTGATATTGCTAAGTGGAAGAAGGATGTTGTAGAATTATTTAGGAAAGCAAGACAGTTTTCACAAGCAATGGTATTTGCCATTGAGCAACATATGACAGAAGATATTTTAGCCCTGAGTTTTTCGGCTCCATCATCATTAGTTTGTAAGGCTGCAATATGGTTTGAATCAAAAAAGGAGCACAAAAATGCGGTATTAATGTATTCTAGGTCTGGTAGACTCAACAAAGCACTTGGTCTTTGTTTTCAATTAAAATTATATGAAGCATTAGACGAGATTTCTGATTCTCTTACATCAAAAACTGATATTGATGTACTTATGAAGTGTGGACAACACTTCATAGAAAGTGAGCGCTGGTCCAAGGCAGCTCTGTGTTATGTTTTAGCTCGAAAATATGATGTTGTTCTCGATTTATGTAATCAACACACCATCAAAATACCAAAGCAAACACTTCAAGAATTGTCAACAGAAGATGCTGACCCCTTAGTTTTGAAGCAATTTGCTTCTCTTTGCCAACAACAAAACGAGTTTTCAATTGCAGCTCAACTATATGTTGGTCTCAAAGAGAACGTTGCGGCAATGAAATGTCTTATAAGATCAGGAGACACATCTCGAGTTATTAAATTTGCCAAAAGGCTTAGAATGCGGGAGACATATATACTAGCAGCAAATTATCTCCAAACGATGAATCCAAGGTATAATGACCAGTTTTTCGAACTTATTGAACAATTTTACAATAGCGCCAACTCTCTTGATAAACTTGTTAGGTTTTATGAGTCATTATCTCACCTTGAGATCGATGAATATCAATCATATGACAATGGCTTAGAATTAATCACTAAGGCTATTACCGTATTAAGAAACTGCGATTCATTCAAAGGCAAAGATGCGATCGCTAATACTCTGAAGCTCAAGTATCTCATCATTACTCAATATAACAGAGCCTTTGAGTTATTCAAAGAAGGACAGTATGCAGAATCAATTCGACTTAGTGCGGAGATTCTCAAATCAGAAGACATAGATCTTTGTATCAGGTCGGATGATGTCTACATATTGATGATTAGATGCTATGCCAAACTGGGATTATATTCAAAAGCACTAGTATTTTTGGAGGATCTGAATCATAATGGATTGGATCTTACAATGTTTATGGAACTATCCGAAATTAAACAAATATATGAGAAAGCTGGTGCCACATATCATAATTCCGCTCAAAATAAGAAATCTGATTCGGATGATATCATCGTGGATGGCATGATAGACATTGATGAATAAAAACTTATTTTTTCTTGATTAGTTTTATATAACAATTTATATTCTTGATACCGATCTCGATGGTATTGATGGGCGAATAATTGTACCACTTTTCGGAGATTTTTGTGAAGTTGTTTTAAGCTTTGAGACTGCTCTGCTCTGAGGAACACTCTCCATGAAATCTCTAGTTGATGATGACCTTTTTTGCTTCTCTTTTTCTAGATCAGATATTTTATTTTGAAGCTCCTCATTTTTTAGCCTTAATTGAATATTCTCCTCACTCAGTTTTTGCACAAATGATTCCTTCATATCTAAAGACAATTCAAACCGAGGATTTGTATGTTCTCTGTACATGGCAGCTTTTGCAACTCGTGTTTCTATCATTTTTTCTTTAATTTCATCTATTTGACTCATTGGCCTCCGAATTGTATCATCAACACATTGTTCTAAATACTCTGTCTGAGCTCTCAATTCATCCAGTTCCTGTTGGGCATTTTCAAGTTTCATAACAAGTTTATCAACATCATAAGAACTATTTTCGAATTGGGATATTTTACGGTTCAATTCATCTATCATTTTAAGGTTCTTTGCTTTCCAGTGAACAAGTTGGATGTTACTCATTCTTTCATTCTCTAATTGAAGTTTTAGGCTATCAATTTCGCTTTCAGTGCTACTAAGCTTTATATGAACATTATAAAGTTGAGATGATAAAAGAGTATGATGTTGTTCTGTCAAAACTTTCTTCTTCCACAATTCTTCATTTTCTTTGATCCTTTCATTCTCATATGCAACGAGGAGTTTCTTCATTCTTCGAGTAACTGCTATTTCTGTAAGTGGCTTAATAATTCTCATTTGAGTAATATGCTTTTGGAGTTCTCCATTTTCTCTAATTATCTTTTCTAGTATTGATTCATGTTCAATATCAGTAATTTTTTGGTTTTCAGAGGATTTTGTTGATCCTTTTTCAATATTTAATGTAATACTTTTTGCAATAGTAATTTTTTTGAATACTTTTTCAAATACTGATCTTTTAACATTTTGATATTGGTTTTTCTTGACGAAAATTTGCTGCTTTAAATCATCTTTAAGCCTCTCAAACTCATTTTTCGTCAGAAACTCAATTTGTTCCTCTTGAGCTAACCTTGATTCAATAAAAAGCCGATTCTTTTCTTTCAAAGAGTTTAATTGAAGGTATTGGGATCTAAATCTTAAAGTGATCTCAGCTTCAGTTTGATGAGAGAATCTCTGAGTCGCCATATTAGATACAATAGCAATAATTTGAAGATCAGATTGTTTTTTGCTCAGTTTTGTGACAGATGTATTTATTAAAAACTTCCATTTCTGTATAATACGCATCAAAGAATCAGAAAAAAAACAATCCATTCGAGAAGACAATTGCTGAATATATTGATGAAGTTTCTGTGATTGATATGATATCACAGAGTCGACAACATTTGATAATTCTGAACAACTATTAAAATGATTCGAAAGACTTGAGACAAAAGATTCGAGAGCATAAAAAATTTCATTGTTAAAAGCAATATTAATACTTTGTATGCTTTCAAAATCATCATGGACATTCTTCTGAGTCATTCCATTCGATGAATTGGAAATAGTATCAATCGCCTTATTCAAATAATCAATTTGATATGAAAGCAATATGATCTCAACTTGGTTTCTAACTACATCAAATATTGCTTGAGCCAATTTTGGTTCGGGAATTGGTTTTGTAAACCTTGAGTATCCATCATCTTTAGGTACCAAATGCAAAATTGCTTTTTCAACAATACTGTCATTCCATACCTTTATTCCATTTATATATACATCTTGGTTCATTAAATCAATCGAAGAAAATATATCTATATCTTTTGATGGGGTTCTATTAAGAAGAAGCATATAAGTAAACTTCATATGATACTGTGTGATTAGTAAACATAAAAAATCAATTTTTGAAGGAAGCATTTGATTTGATTCCACTCCAACCAATGCTTCTTTTAGGTACGAATCAGTCATTGATAGCAATGTATGAAGGTCAGATCTGTCGCTTTCATGGCATAAATGAGCAAATAACTCGGTCCATTTCGGAATATATCTTCTATCATGTATAAGGTTAATTCCAGGATGATATTGATGATGCATGGATTTCCAAAGGGCTTTCAGTTTTTCCCCATATTGATAATCATTCAAAGAGGCTGACTCAATGCTATTCTGATGATAAAAACTTTCAATTCCATGTAAGACAGAATATTCATGCCTATAGAATAAATATTTTTCATTGTCTGCCATAAATTTGGCACTAATCTCAACTTCTTGAGAGTTTGGGAGGGATTTGAATTCTTGTAATATATTATAAAACACTAATGAGTCCATTTTGAAAGATTGATTATAAATCGAACTAAAAACTTGTGTAAGCCTTTGATTCAAAGAGCATTCATGTCGAACTATACATAAAACTCTGAGACGGGAAAACAAATATTGCAGTAAAGATTTCAAAACCATTCCTTGCCTAGCATGAGGAGCACTTTGGAGATATTGAAATGTTTCAACCCATGTTGGAACATAAAAAAAGCTTTGAAAATGACCAGTTTCAGTAATTAAAGATGTATTTAACTCTGGGCCAATTATATATGTATCAATATAAGCATTAGACTGTAAAATTTGCCTTTCGAGGTTGCAAACACGAGAAATCTCAATTCTATAAGCAAACGGCGCAAATGAATCAACCATTTCGTTTCTATATAAATCCAAAAGCTCTGAATCACCAAGTTTCTTTTGTTTAGCATGGGCACTTAATATAGTTCTAGATTTAGATTTGATTGAACTTATTGATAACACGAAATTCTTTTTATTCATTGATGCCATTGCATTATCTCGCAAGATTGTCGTCGATGAATAGAACACTTGAGAGGCAATATAATGATTGAGAAGAGTCTCACTTATATTATCATCTATCTCAGGATCAACTCCTGTGACAAAAAGATCACTATTCTGATCATTCAGATTAAAATAATTCACCATAAAATCTGAATCAATTATATAGTTATTATACCTCACAGCAATTTCTAATATCGAATTTTGAAGTTTTTGAAATTGAATAAGTCTTTTTAAGACAGAAAAATCTGCAGCATATATGATATCTTTGATAGATGATTCACTAGTAAAATCTAGAGATATGTCTTCAAATTCTGTGAGAGCGAAATCAATGATATTCTCTTTCATACTATTGGGTTCAAGATCAATCACATCCGAGTTCATTGATTTCTTAAAAGGGTTCATTAAAACAGATTTTTCGGAATTTCCATTTATCTTACATTGTTCATAGTACGCATTTTGCAACAAATCAGTTCTTTGTATTCCTATTTGCAATCTCCAGCTTAAAAACAAAAACCTCCTCATTGAAAGCATAAATCTCAACCTTCTTTCTTCTTTCATATTCGTGATCATTTGTTCTAATGGGCTTATTTGACACACATACTTAGAGTAAAACAAAGAATGAACAGTATTCGATAAGGGAAAGTGAAATGAAAATGCTGATCTATCAAAAGGCCATAGTCCACTCTCCGACAGTTTTTTAAATAAATCATGAATTTCTAAAGATATTGCAATTTCGAAATATGATCCATATTTTGATTTCTTAATATCGTAAGATTCTATAAATTCTAAAGAGACATTTCCAATGGTTTTCAAGATTGATGGAATTAGTGCTAAACTTGGATATACTTCGAATGGGGAAACAAATACACCATCAACAAATGTACGTTTTTGAATTTGTCCACAGTCAATATGGCAGCTTGAATCAAATAATGGAACAGACCCAATAACACTGGAAGAAACATGTCTTTCGTGAATAATTTGTAGGTCAAGAAGTACGCGTAGTAATTTTGCTTTTTCTTCAATCAGCCTTATTGAAACCGTATATGGTGAGTGATAATTCTTATAGTTTGCAAAGTTAATCAAAGGTCTTTCAAAAAGAATATCAACTATTAGTTGCTTAATATGTTTGTCATTGCTATGTTCAAGACATTCTAATAATGGTTCAACAAGTTGCTTTTTTGCCAATAAAAAGTTCACTTCAAGCTCTAAAAGCTCTTCTATTACACTTTGTCTATCAACTACAAATATTTGCTCAGGATTTTGATCAACTTGAATTGACTCTAAGCGTGATACAAAGACAGACCCGATAGATACAATATGTGACTTGACAGAATTAAAATGTTGAATTGCTTTTTCAAAAAGAAAGGGACCATTGTTTTCAGAGATTTCATATAAACAATGCATCTGATTGGAATTCTTAACCTTCAAACATGCTTTGTTTTCCATAAAACATCGAATATACTCGAAATAATTAAGAATAGATAATATTTGATTGGCTCGACTCTTCATATTAACAAACTTTAGGCACATTAATGATTTCAACTTATGCTCAGGAATAATTGGCTTAACAATTTCTTTTCGAACAATATTGCCAACCAAAGAGTTGTATGATTCTACAAATCCTCCTACAACATTATTATAGGAATTTTCATCAAATGCAAGAAGCTGATTTATAATTGTAGAAAGACCAATATCTAATGGAATATCTGATATGATATAATCTTGCATCAAAGATGTTAGATCTGGATTTAAGGAAGGATCCGAAACATCAAGAGATCTCGAAGGAAACTTATGATAAGTTAGTTTTTCAAATGACTCATGATAGAGGAGTTGAGCAATATAAAAAAACTTTTGGCCATCATTAGAGTTAACATCTTCTGATAGACCAAATGAATGAGCTAGTTTCGAAATCTCAATATCAATGCTTTTTTCATCTCTCATAAGCAATGGAGTCTGTGTTCTTTTGAGATCCATTTGGTGACATTTCTTAATTAGAGAAAATGCATTTTCAAAAATTTTTTGCCTGTTTGTAATGGGAAACATCTGGATTATAGATGTCAAAGAGCGCAAAAAAGCGGTTCTTTGTCTTTGAACAAATGATGTCGCAATTTCATACTGAATATCTCCAATTTTAAATGAATCACTCCCATTTTCAAGTCTAAACAATGCTTCTTGGCACGAGCAAAGAGTTTTTGACAATGATTCAGAAAATGAAGCAAAATTCTCATGAATTTCCTTCAAAACGTCTGGCGAGGAAACTCTTTTTAACACAGCATCCCTAACATCACATATCCTCGATATTTCTGCCCTAAAAAACGTCTTTAAGCTTTGTCCAATATCACTTGGAAGATCAGTATCCAAATAAGGAGCTCTCAAAATATCATATGCATACGAAGAAGCACCAGGAATTGCAGCAGGATCATTCATTTTTGACAAAAAATCTTCGCGGTTCTTTTTTGATTCTGATATACTTGGAATTTCGCAAACTTTTTTTGATAAATCAAGAATATTGTTAATTTTCATGTCGGAAATATGAGAATCTATTGCAAATTTAGCTTTGTTCGTAATTAATTCTAACCCAGCTTCAGAAAAATCCATGTTAAGAATGATAACGGATTTGTCTGGATCTCAACCCTGATGCTGCTGTGTTAAAGAGAATTCTTTTATCAGTAATAAATATGTTTCTTGTTATTATAATGAACACATCAACCAGACATTCCATACACAATACCATTGATCAGTATACTCACTATGAAGAATTCATTGTATTGTCTAATTTTGTTATTTGCATCCTTATCATCACGAATTATGCCGAAAAATGTGTATTGACTAGAACTAAGAGCGTTTACATATTTTTTAAAATGACAACCCAAAGAAATGACCAGGATGAAAACACAGCTGAAACGAGGATGCCTGTGAAGTTGGAAGATGCTGTTGTTCCTGTTACCATTAAGCAAATCATTGAGAGGAATGGCGATGAGAACCAGAAGGTTTCTAATTTTTCGTTGGTCGCAAGGATCATTGATGTGAAAGATGAGGCGTCATATGTTGAATACAAAATTACCGATGGAACAGGATCTATTGTTGTTAAAGAAATTTCCGAAAATCCTGACATTTACTCAACAGAACAATATCTTTATCTTGTAATCCGTTCTAAGAGCAAAGAAAACTTAATACTTCACAAGAAGAAAGTCGAAGATTTTAACCAAATCCCCTTCCATTTCCTCTATGCCCTTCAAACTCACTTGAATTCCATCCATGGGAGCCAATCCAAAATAGTTACCGATGAATCAATTGCTAATGAGATAATTGGGTTTATCAGGAACCAAAAGGACCAAACAGCGTCTAAAAGCGCTATTTTATCCGAATTCCAAAGGAATTACTCTGCCGATCAAATCATGAAGGGGATAGAAAAGGCCATTTCGCAAGGAGAAATATATGATTCTGTCAATGATTCATACGTATGCGTCAATTAAAAGAGCTAAATCTTGCATTCATACGTTATATTATGTCTGTTGAAAGGTTCCATGAGACACTTGAAAAATACTCAATATATTTAACGAACACTTCTAATACCGATAATCTTCTTGAAGTTGGTAAGAAGCTTTTTGGTGGCGAAGGAAATGAGCAGAATATTAGGCAATCATATTTTTTATTATCTAATAAGGAGAATGAGTTGAAATCCATTCCATCAAAGATTGATAATAAAAGGATTGTAGCTAATAACAAGGCAAATCTATTAAAAGCTGAACAGAAGCCCGGAAATATTGAATATGTTGATGAAGATGTACTTATTGCCCAGGATAGAAATGCTCTCTTTATGTCTAGATGTAAAATTGTAGAAGAACAAAGGAGTAAAATGCAACAAGAATATGGTGAACTAATGGAGCAAAGCATTCAGCAGAAAGTTCGTCTAAAAATGGAAATGCAAAAGCTCAAAGCAGAGCTTTCTGAGGCTCTTAATAGATCAAGGCCTTCTTTTATGGATAAAGCTCCTTCAGTGAAAGCGTCGTTACCCATTATGGAGGAGCTTACTAGAGAAAATCAGAAGCTTTTAGACAGAATTCAGAGTTTCAGAATGGCTACATCCGACAATTCTGTTTTATGTGAGAGAGTAATTTTAGATCTGTATAAGCCGCACATGGAAAAAATACTGGGGGAGGTGTATACTTTCAGTGAAACCCTATCAAAATCGGAAATCAATGAAAGAATATCTGCCCTAATCCATGAAGTTACCCAGGAAATAAGCGAGAAAGATAAACAATTGGTGCATGAACACGAAAGAAATGAACAACTCCAGAAAGAAGCCAACCAACTTAATGAAAGTGTGAGTCTTCAAGAAGAAGAAGTTTCAAGGTTAAAGTCTACAAATGCGGGTTTATCGAAGAAAATCGCTTTGCTAAAGTCTGTCGCAAACAATGAAATAATGGAAATGAAGAGTGCCCATAAGAAATTATTAGATGCTGCAGATGATAGTGGGGCAACACCATCATCTTCAAGAGCCATTGTTGTATCAAGTTCCACAAAGAAGTCATCTCTAAAGAAATCTCCTTCGAGGAAGCTATTATTGGAAAGGGAATCTGCTGTTCCTGCCATACCTTCCATTGATTTTTATGTAGAGAACATGAAAATTTCCCTTAGCAGCAAAGTTGATCAAATAAGAAACCAATAATCTTTCCCATAAGTAATTGCAGATACTTGTTTCCTCATAGTGCAGAATAAGAATATCCTTATTAAAATAAACACCGTATTTCCACCCATATGACAAAGTGAATCATATATAGCAATCATCCCTTTGTGGCACAAACCAAAAGATTATAATCATGAAGCAGATATCAATATAAAAAATTAGTATCTGATCACTCCTCTCCATTATTCTGTTGAAAAGAACCATCTTCGTATTGTTAAATTTTTGCTCGATCTTGGAGTAGATATCAATTTAAAGATCGAAATCAATGGACTCCACTTCGTTATTCATATGAAAGAAGGCATTTTATTATTGTTGAGTACCTCATCAATCATGGAGCAAGTTATCAAGAAGGAATCAATGGTTGTAGCTATCTACATTGGTCAGCCCGATATGGTCATCTTAGTATTGTCGAATATCTTCTCAATCATGGAGTAGAAATCAATGCTCAAGATCCAGATGCCAGAACCCCTCTTCATTCATCTTCCCGAAACGGTCATCTTACTGTTGTTGAATTTCTGGTTAATCATAGAGCAGATATCAATGCCAAAGATCAACTCAACCAGACTCCTCTTCATTGTTCGGCTATACATGGAAATCTTAGTCTGGTAGAGTATCTCATTAATCATGGAGCAGATATCAATGCGATAGATCAATATGGCCATAATTCTCTTCATTTTTCATCTATGTACGGCCACATTAATGTTGTTGAATATCTAGTTAATATTGGAGCAGATATTAATTCAAAGAGCCTAAACCATGAAACATCTCTTCATTATTCTGCTATAAAAGGCCACCTCAGTGTTGTTGAATATCTAATCAATCATCGAGTTGATATCAATGCTCTTGATCAGAACAATCTAACTCCTCTTCATTATTCCACAAAATGGCCATCATAGAATTGTTGAATATCTGATTAATCGTGGTGCAAATAGGATAGGAGAAAACATATAAGTAATCACATTTAGTAATATTAACAAATATCCATAAACAACATTAATTTTTTTGTTTTGATCATCCAAATAGCTCGTCAATAATACAGTTTCTTCATTTTCTTGTATTGAAACAACATAGTTATTAATAATACATAACAAAACTTTTTAATTTAATGGTTCTATTTGTGAAGGAATTGCACAAACCAACATTGTTCCATTCGATATCAATGAGTTTGTTGGTTGATCAGAAGGAATTGGAATGTTGGTAAAGAAATTATCACTAACACCATCAGTATAATGTATATTGTTGTGAAACACTTTGTCATATAGGTAAATAGTCCGATACAAAGGACATAAAAAATATTTCCCTTGCTTATTATAACTTTTTGCTACAGAGCATTGAAGATTTGGGAAGACAGATATCGGCTTTGAAGTATGATCAACAAGAAGTCGACATGTTGCATTGCTCCATGATCCTCCTATTAAGTATAATCCGCTAATTTCTATTGAGTTTTTTGGTGTTTTTGTTGATATTCCAGCAACATCAAAGTCAAGAATTGCTTTTTCAAGCTGTAATCCCTTTCTCTCACATTCATCAAACAAAAACGCATTTAGAAAACCAATAGCATTAACAATATACTTTAGAATTAAAACAGGATATCCTTTTCGATCAATCCATTTTTTAAGATACTTTTTCTTTTCCAGCATAAATTCAAAGAAATCGTTGATTTGATTAGAGTAATAATAATGTACCATTATTTTCCATTTTGATGGAATAATTCCTTTGATAATATCTTCGGTTTCTGATGTTGGCCGCTTTGAAGACAGCAAAGTGAGAATATTTTTAATTACTTCATTATATATTTTGATTTCGTTCAATAATACATGATCTATCAATGATCGATTCTTTAAATTGTCCTTGACTTTGATAAAATCAGGACATGTAGAATGAAGAGTATCACAAACGTCGTCAAAAGATGGACAAATATGAAATGCATGATGAATCTTCAAAAGAGATTGAGTTATTTGTCGTGAAAAGCTCCAAACTCTATAAAAAACAGCAATATTTCTACTAATCATTAATCCATCAAGCGAAATAAAGGAAGGAAGCCTTCCAACATAAGAAATATAATTATTTATCGGAATCTCTGATGGAATTAAGAATTTTCTGGAATCAGGAAGATCTCCACAGTGTGTAAATCCATCTTCAACCATTTTATTATGAATAATCGACGAAACTAGTATTCTAAGCTTTTTTAGATCATTTTGATCTATTATTTGAGCCCCAAGTACAAAATCCTGCAAATATTCTCGAATAAAACGTATGGAAGAGTCAAAACTTGTAAGCTCAAGTAAATCTTTAGAGTGAATGACAGAATTAATAATCTCTAAATCACTAATTACAATATGATTATTAAATCCAATCGGATGAATAAAATCTCTCAATCGTATTAAATAAACCAACATTGCTATTCCATAAGATATTTTCTTAAGTGTTGGCAAATGACCAGGAGATTTGATAATTGATGTACAGGAATGATAAAAGCTCATCATTTGATTTCGATAGCTAGGAAATGAATCATATTGGAATCTCTTGCATTGTAATAGTACTTGGCTAGATAGAGAATCTACATTGTTTACCAAGAAAATAATTCGAAAATTAGAATGAACAGTAACGGTTTGCATGTGCTTTATGATATCAAAAATAAAACCAGATAATTTTCCAGATGAAAATAGACAATGAACAAAAATTCGGATCCCTTTTGAAATCGAAATACGGATATATTTTTGAACTCTTTTGAGCAATTCATCACATTCATAAAGAGAAATATGTTCAAATAGTTCAACTTTTGACCTCCCCCCAGATAAATAGGAAAATATTGATGATGGGGTGACGTCATGGTTTGAATATAGTATGATTGGTTGATTAGGACTAGACACAATGGTATTCTCTATTTGAAAAGTAGGAATTGATTGATAATAATCAGATCCAAATTTATGTGTTAAAAACCGATCAATAATTATAAAGAGTTGGCTAAGTGGAACTGATTTTAACTCTGCTTGAGGGTCTTTAGTTATTGATGCTATTGGTTGCCAAGAAACATTATACTCAGGATCGCTTATTAACCGATTCATAATCATATTAATCACCTGCTTAGCATTATGAATATCTTTATTATAATAGAGTAGCCCTATAAAGAACATGGAAACAATAGAATCTATGTATGACATATGGGGCATAAACAACGAAAAACATTGATTCCAGAGAGATGTTTCAATTCCACGAAGCTGTTCTGGAGCTGGAGAGCTATTTACTGCGCCTAATGTTTTCAAAGTTGACAAAATGACTTGAATAAAAGAAGAAGAAGAAACCTGATAAAACCGACACATTTTGTTTGAGTATCTAGATAGATAATACCAGGTACAAAAACAAATGTTCACGAGGTTTGAATACTTAATAATTATGGTATTGTGTTCACCAAGCATACGTATAAAATCAGACTCTTGAGATAACGAAAAAAAATATGATTCTTTTGATTTGATAACTTTATCTATAGCTTCATTATCTGTAATATACTCATATGTAATGCTGTTTTTCTTTGATATCGCAATATCTGCATAAGATTCAACAAGTTTTTTCTCACAAAAAGATTTATTGACTCTATGATAACTCCTTGATTTTTGAATATCAATAATTTTATTTATTGATTGTTCTTCATAATACTCAATTATGGTATTGCTAAACATTTTCTTAATTGATCCAATAGATTCATGAGAGCAGTTAATAACAGTGGTTCGTGCAATAATGGAATTCGGAATCGTTTTAATAGATTTATGATTCGTAAAAAGCAATAATCTAAACTCTGGGTTCCATGTTGCAGCTGCATTTCCTATTGCTATTGATTTAAACTGTGCAGCTTCACTCCTAATGTGATACAATGAAAGTATATGAGTAAAAGAATCATTCAAATAATCAAAGTCGAAAACGAGAAGAGTTTTTCCATCTTGAATAGATGAAATTAACACATCCTCCAAAATCAATGAGTGCGATGAAACAGAAACAACATTAGGGAACCTTCTGATTTGCTTAAAATGAAATTCAATCATTCCATCTTTGTCAATAATGAGAGGAACCCTAGGGGACTTGTCAATATGATGCAATGGCAGATACAGTTGGTAAAATGGTGATTTTTCATTCAGAAGTTTTGAATCACCAAAATTTGCATTGATAAGCATATCACGAATTATGGATAGCGGTTTGGATGATGGAACTGATAAGCCAGATTCTTTTATCATATGCTCAACTTTGGAAAGTATTATCTTTCGCTTATTCATACTCAGTGATCCACAATATGTGAGATAAAAAGAGAGAAACAAGGATTTTGTGATGACAATCTCTTTCGTCTGAAGTGCGCTAGAGCATTCTAAAATCCATCTATCGGTTATTTGTTCCATTTCTTTAAGGTATTGATCACAATTTATTTTCCTGCTATTAATCTTTGTGAAGTCAGCTTCAATTTTGTTTCTCTGAATAACCGTACTTTCTATTGATTTGTACTCTTTTTCAAGAGAATCTAGTATTTGATGGATAGAGAGAATTTCTTTGTCTTTGTGATTAAGAAATACATCAAATTCTTGTTGATGATCAGTCAATTGTTTTTTAACAACAGTAAGTTCATTATTAATGGTGGAGTAATGACATAATGTAGTTATCCAATCATAAAGCAATAGTAACGAGGGTGATACTTTTTCTACCTCTTCTCTTTGCATTTCGTTTTCTTGGAAATATGGAAGAACTTGCTTTATTACCGAGGGAGAAATCGAATCAAAGTGTATACGAAGAATATTGGATAAAAAGTTATTATCATTGAGCAATTTTACACCTCCTTTTTCATATGAAGCGTTTAAACCAAGAAAAACAGAAATAACTTCAAAAACTCTCTTAAATGAAGGAGATGGATTCGAAGCATTAATCCTAAGAGTCTCGATGTCATTATTTGAGAAAGCTTCAACATTTGATTGTAGCTTTAACAGTTTTGGAGAAATTCCCTCAAGTGAATCAGAAAGGCTTTCAATTCTATCAGAAAGATTTCTAATATGAGTTAATCTGGTCTCTTTTTCAATTTCTAGACTTTGGAGCATTGAATCAGCAGATTCTTTCCTAGATTTATAAGAAAGGCCCATGCTATCAGCATCAAGCGTTATTCTTTGTAGAGTAGGACTAATAACATCTAACTTTTTATCGATGGCTTTCCTATCTTCTTCAATGGAAGAAATAACACCAACAGCACACTTTTTAGCGGAATTTAGATTTGAGAAGTTTTGATGTTCATCAACTAATATTTTTGAAAACAAATCCAGAAAATCAAAGAAGTTGTTCAAATGGCAAAAACTAAACTGTGATTTAAACTCTTCATGAATCTTGACAAGAAGATATGGGATCTGTCCCGAAAAAATTCCTAGTGATACCTTTATATCTTCATTATGAACAATTTGTGAAGCAGAATTTAATAATTCATCATGATTGTAATGATTAAAACTCAGTACAGGAATTCCTTTCCAGAAAAAATCTTGATGCTTTTTATCAAATGAAAATACAAAATGTGTGTTTTGAGACAATTTCTTAATTATTTTTTTCCAGCAATGGGTTCTCTGCTCAGAGGATCCAATTTGAGTTGCTGAGAATTTCGTATATAACTCATTAATAGTATCTTTGGGAAATACATCAAAAAAAGCTTTTGTTTTTGCAAAGTGAACTAATACTTTCATAGATTCCGAAAAATGATCATCATTATGCTTAACAAATAATACACATCGTTTTGACATCAAAGCACAGTTCAATACTATATCTCTGATTATTGAAGATGCTCTTTCTACAGATATATTATTGGAATCAACAAATATAAAATCACACTGACATATATTCGCGGTAATTCTGGAGAGAGAATACTTTCCATTTCCATTCTCACCAATTAAAACAACAGATTCTCCTGGTTTGGAAAAAATACTTTTCAGAAACAAATAGTTTCGGATAACTGGGTCAAAAACCTTCAAATCGATTTTATCTGATGACACAGAGTTGTAAACACGGAGAGAATCAATCAATTCGATTTCAAGTTTTGATTTCTCGATTGCAGAATGGTTTACAAGCAATATATCATTATAATAAGAATACTGAGGAAATACCATATGTGATGATTTGTATAAAACCTGAGAATAATCATATCCTGTCTGATTTTTGAATATTTCAAATAAAAGATTCAGATTATCGAAAGTCTGTATTGGAAACTTCATTGTTATATTAAAAAGCAAAATACCATAGATTTTTTCTAAATCAATATTGGAAGACTTCTCTAACTGGCAAATATCAAAAATAATAGATTTGTAAACACCAATTGATGTCGGAAAAGCAGGAAAAGATTGTCTGAATAAATGGAAAAGTGATATAGTGTTAGTAATTACCTCTTGGGGAACTTGGTTCACAATCATTATTCCTGATGTAATATACATTAAACTAGGTAAGCAATACTCAGGAAGATAGACAGGGAATAATTGACAAAGTAGTGAAGAGTCAATGCTTCTTATAGATTTTGTTGTAACAATTACTGAAAAATTTTGCAACTTAGCAAAAGACAATATTTTTTCATCCTCAGGGGAGCAAATCATAATTTGTTGTGTTTGAATAGCCATTCTAATAAACTCTGAGACATGAAAACTAGATTCTTCAATATTCTCAAATATTAGTATCAAATTATCAGAATTCGATTTATGTTTGTCAAATAATCTTGTATGTGTTTGTAAGAAAGTAAGAATCTGAGTTGTTGATGACAAGCATCCTACAGGAACAAAAATATATGAAAACTCGGAATGCTTTTTAAAATACCATTGAATGAATGACCTAATCCCTGTACATCCATATAATAAAACATTGTGCTCTCCTAATAAAAACGGTGACAGCAAACTCTCCGTAAATATAAACTCAGGTGTAGGAATAATAACATCTTCAAATCCTTGGCCTTTATAATTTTCCAATTTAATGTTCAACTGAGAATTGTCAAGTATTAATAGTTCGTGATGAGAAAAATAAAATGAATATATTGAGGGCCTAGGAAAGAAATCAATAAAAGCATCAGAGACAACATTCTCTTTCCATTCTTTTGGAATTTTCAAATCAAACTCTTGTCTTATCCATTGATCGTATGCAGTCCGGCCATTTTCTTCAATTAAACCAAACAAGACCCGGGATATCAAGTTAACTAAAGAAATTTGAATCTCTAATTGATGATTAATGTTAATTTCATTTTGCTGAACGAGAATTTTGATATATGATACAATTGCTTTGGGAATCAATGAATATAGAAAGACTCTACCATGATGAATATACTCACTCTCATAAGAAAAACATAGATTAGAATCGCTCTTGGCAAAATATGAAAGAATTCTACTAATTGTTTTTGAAAACACATTTTCAAATAATAAATTATGGCTTCCAAATAATTCTTGAACGGATAGAGTAGGGTATTTTATCTCAAAATCATGGATATGAGAGCATTGTATATTTTCCATTTTCAATATGGCACAAGATGACAGTGTGCTTGGGGATATGCATTCAAGAGAACTGACAATGCATATAAATTTAAAATGTTCATTAAAGTGGATAGCATCATATGAACTTATTGAACTAAATTCTCGAGAACACACCTGAGATAGAAACAAATCAAACTCGTTATCAATCGGTCCATTGAAAACAATAAATTTTCTATTCTCATTTTCGCCATTTCGATGATGAAATAAAACAGAATTGATAATCCCATGATGCCAAACATCTCCCAAAGTTGGATCATTAGAAACATAACCAAAAACTTTCTTCTCGTTTTCACTCCTGTGATAAATATTAGTGGAATCGACTTTATGAATTCCAATATACTTATTATGAAGCTCAGAGTTATTTGAAATAGAATTACAAGCATTTATGTAATAATTTAAAACAGAATGCTTTCCACTTAATGGCGGGCCATATATTATAACAAAATTATGAAACTGTAGCATTTCGTGAAACGACAGTGTTTGATTTATTAGATACTCTTTGATGTCAGTATTAGGAATTATTGTTGCAATAGTACTTGCTAATGCATTAATGCTAGTTTCATTAATAAATGCGCCTGGATTCCTAATTTTTGACCTAAATAAATCAATAGATTCATATAGATGAAACGAATTAAACAATATTTGGAGCAAAAATTGGTGCTTTTTTTCACAAAGTTGTGAAGAAAAGTGGATAAATGAAGACCTTGCCAGTGAATATTCTTCATTTGATCGATCATTCTCAAACAATATGTTGTTCTTAAAACCGGTTAATTCGCTTAATATGGAATCAGCAATTTCAATAATTCTAAATGAATGAATCAACTTTGATTGGAAAATACAGTCACTAAAAAGGGATGATAAAATACAGCTAATACAACTATCAAGCTTTGAAGCCAAAAAGCTATGTGAGCTGAATCCTTTTGAAACTAGTTTGACTTGAATAATATCTTTAATACATGGTACTTGAATTGATATTGGCTTAAGAAGACCGAATAAATCAGGATTAAGAGATCTAGAGAAAGTTCCTGAAGAAAAAACCATTTTATATCCATTGCTAATATCATATGATTTACCTTCATAGTTGATTGTTGACATATAAGAAAATTTTGATTGCTGAATCATTAATAATAATTCTAATAGTACAGATAAGCAGCTATCATTGAATGAATCAATACCCATAATCATTAACCACGATCCGGAAGATATTGCATTAAGGGCAAATCGCTTCACAAAGAGCCTATTCATTCCATCATAAACATTCATTATACATAAAAACTTGCCAAAAAATGATGCTATATCTTCTATTAGTGTTTTTCTTCCAGATTTAGGGGATCCAGTTAAATATGGATTTTCGGAGGATATTATGTTCCTCATTAATACCATATTGTTTGTTTGGTAAATGAATGGTTTAATCTCTCCCCAAAATTCTAAACCATACTCAACTTGAAAATTACTATATTCAATAAAAGACTTATTTTGTGCAGTGTCATATATATGCTTTGGCATCTGTTTCATAAATAATTGGGGGTCATTTGATTCTAGTAATACCTTAATTAATTCAATTTCATTGTTAATCAAAAGTATCGCACTAGATATTGATCCTCGATTCTTGATAGGTGACCGAAGAAGTTTGATCAAATCAAGTTGCATCCAAGTAATAAAATCATTAATTTTTTTGATTTCTTTGGAAAATGATTCTTGATTAAAAAGGGCTTCGGTTAGTTTCCGGAAAAAATTAGCACTCAAAATTGACAAAGAAATTGATGAAGGGAAAGAAATAATCCAGTCTGATACTGATGCTTGCTCTGAGCGAATGAATGCAGTTTGAAGTGAAGTTAAAACAGATGATTTCATAATCTCAACCATTGAAGGAACCCAGTGTTCAACAGATCCATTGAGTGAAAAAGGCTTTACAAATGCTAACTCACAAAGTTCGTTACCAATAAGGGATGAAATAATTACCCTTTGGTTTGAATTTGTTAATCCTATATCAGATCCATCACAAATTGTTATTCCTATGCATTTCATAAAAAGCCTTGGAATCAATGTATTAAGTGTATTAGCAGAAGAAAATGACATCAAAGATATAATATCATTTGTTCCCAAACAAAAAAGCCTTGGCACCGAGCAAATTTTCGTTTCAACATATGGTGATAAAGATCCAATAATCATATCGATTGCAGAACAATTGTCTTTCATTATTGAATACAGATCTGGATATGAAACGACATTAAGTAACCCACTGTCTTTGAATACATGCTTCACAATAATAGACCATCGCTTTTTTACCCAATTGTAACGAGAGATATGAGTTTGGAGAAAAGATTTTGTGCCTTCATGATTAAATAGTGATCTTAAAAAAATCCAATTCTTTTGAAAAACCACCCATAAACAAAGAATCTGAGTAGAATTTTCTAATAATGCTAACAATGTGACAACTTGATCTCTAACACCCATTGCAAATGGGTTGGATACCATTTGGCTAAGATAAATAATTGAATCATTGATTTGAGCTTGAAGCAAAGATACATCGGCAATTAAAACAGATTCCTCATTTTTAACCTGTCCTGCCATCAGAGGCAATTGAATATTACTCCAAATATTCTTTACGTCGAGGAATTCTAACTCAAGCCTCCTTTCTCCTTTGGATACATCTGTAATCTTTTCAATTGAATCAAAGTATTGAAGTATACCTGTCATTAATAACTCATCAAGTCGTATATCACTTCGATATTTGAAATGTTGCTTTGAAGCAGAAAAAAGCTGAAGCCAATGCCTCTCTTGCATTTCTGATGTTGCTAATAACTGTAACTGGGTCAAGTAAGGTGATATTGATTGAATTCTGCCTTGAAGATCGGATAATAATGGGATAGGAACCGTTGATGAAACAACCAAATCATTAATAACTGACTCGAGGTGGATTATTTCTTCAGAAAATGAATCCATGTTAACTAATGTAAATGCATTTCTAATAGACTTCGTTTCCAATAAAACCCACTTACCAACTGATTCATAAAGTTTCATCGTGAAAGTTATTTCTTTTGACAATATGTTAAGTATTTGAAAATCAGAAACAGAAATAGACATTACATCTTGGTATTTGATTGCTTCATCAATTTCTGGTTTTAATACGCAAATCTTTTTATAAATTGCACTTAATTGATTGATCATTCTTTCAACATTGCATTCATCAATTGATCTAGGAACCTTAATGACTAATTGATAGTACTTATTAAGTTTGTTCTCAATTCTGTTAACTCGAGGTGTCAAATCTTGCAAAAATCTTTGATGCATTTGTGTTTTGATAGAAAATGATTGTTTTTGTGTTTCAGCAAACTTATTTAAAAGGTCGTGAAGTGCTAAGCTTGTTTGATCACTTGAATCGGTTGCAACATGAAAAGAAACAAAAAGATGATATAGTTCGTCAGTATATTTCACTTCTTCTTCGATTTTTGGAACAAACCTCTGGGTTTCGTCAAGATCTATGCAAAAAGTGATGTATGTATCAAGATTTTCTGGAATTTGTTTGAGCTTTTTGCTATAAGATGTAATGGTATTTTTTATCCTATACACTTTACCATTCAACAAAAATTTGAGAGAATCGAAAATCTCTTTTGATTTCGAAACAGGAATTGGCTCAAGTTTTTTTCTTAAGCCTTTTGAATCTATGTAAAGTGACCCTCCTATTGAACATGGTACAAGTTGTTGAAGCCTTTGATCGAATCCATCAAGTAATTCAAGTTGTTTTCTGATCATTTTTAGATCAATTACTGGCTCTTTCGAGAAATCCATTGAAAAAGATCCTGATTCTTTGCTTTCGTGGTCAACACCTAAAGAATTCAAGGTATCTCCTGATCTAGACATTATGTAATTGCTAATCTTCCAACTCTCCTCAATTTGATATAAAGGATAGAAATCAGCAAATGGATTTGAGGCGATTTCGGATTCTTCATATGATTGAACAATAATTGATTCAATTCTATCATTAATTTTTCGTATATCATCGAATTGGTCAATGATTGTAGATATTTGTGGTCCATCTTTTGCAAGTATACTCAGATGCTTGTATGATTGCTTTATGTGAGGCCTAAGACTATTTGATAGCAATAACCGAGGAAGACTGTTAATAGTATTCTGTGCGATATTAAATGACTTTTTAACAGATTTCACCAATTCATCACATGATGGGATTAATAAAACATGGCCATCTTGATCAAATGAAACCTCAACAGTAAAAATTGATGCCATATTTTGAGAAAAATTAATTATAGCCTGATTCCAGCAATGTAATACAGCATTTACAACACTTTCAATCAAATAATAATCTATTGATCTGATGAAATCTCCAAATTTTAAAATTTCTTCATTGACCTTTTCCGTGAGCTTAACACGTTTGACCGCTTTTTTCTTTTCTAAAACCATCAATTGATTCAAGTTAGGATTCCTCCTTTTGGCAAATGGGACATCTGAGTCCTTTACATATAAAAGTTTAGGATCCCGAATCTTTTTATCCAACTCAAGAATAATCCTAGATACCCTATCAATATAATAGTCGTAAACAGATGAAAGATACTTATTATTCTCTTCGACAATTGACATAAATGTAGATATTCCATACTTACTTTGAGGTTGAAATGATAACAAATACTTTTTTAACAATTCATGAATATTAAGTTTGTTCTCCAAATCGACATATGTTTGACATATAATCATTTTTGCTTCGAAAAAACCTTTTTGAGTAAATATTGGGTTTGAACAAATCATCAAATTCATTTCATCGTATCTTCTCCTTGTATTAAAAACCCTCCAAATCCTAAATGGTTTCCAGTATAAATACAAGTTAAATACCTTTAGCATTCTCAAACGGTTAAATATCGAAGACTCATTTGCCCATTGATCCAGAGAAACAATAGATGTTGTGCCATCAGGTAGAACATGTGTAACACCACTAGCAGACATTGTGAAATGTTCCTGTTTTAATTGACTAAATGTTGTTTTTGCAATCTCATAGGGATTAAAACTCATATCATTACGGTCTTTTATGTGATTCAGATATATGAAAATATGACCCTTTCCATCTTTGTGCTTACTAAAATAAGAAATAGGATCTTCTGAAAAAGCTATTGCTTTCATTTCTTCTTGAATAATCCTTTCTTTTTGATGACTAATATCTGATGGCTTATAAAACACAAATTGTTGCGGTCTTTTTGACAATATTGACGGAGTTACTGCTCTTTCATGCTTATTATCAGCATTTTCCCTATTATTCCTATTGGTTTTTAAACCAGTCTGCGGCCTTGATACTGAAATTTGATTTTTCATTGCCATTAAACTCGCATTTCCAGAAACATTCTTATCTTCATGCTCTCGCGCCCCTTTTGGCACAATATCGAAAATATTCGTATCAACATCAATAGAATTCGGATCATACAAAGAATTCATTAATGTTGTCGATATTTTAGGTCTTTTCAGCTTTTTAACAATATTTTTCCCGGAAATTGGAACCTGTATTTCAGGTTTTTTGTGATCCATCCAACGAACTTAAAATTTTATGAAAAATCATCCAAAATCCTTAAATCTCTATATCATTGATCCCTCGTCCAAAAATGAAATGGATCTTAAATAAATCCCCAAAGAGTAACTTTTTGACAATAACCGTTGTGTTCAAGATGAACCTTGACAGACCAGAACCCTGTCCCCAATATTGGGAATTATTGAACGATGCTGATAAAATAGCATATAAATTTTTGAGGCAGACTCTTGCTTCTCCATCGTGCAAGAATCGCCGAAATCGCAGTGTTCAAACTTTTAGTGATATTATAGCTGGAATTAAGGCTTATGTAATTCGTGGGAACGATGATGATGCAAAGAGAGCTCTTGTGTGTGGTGTTTGCTGGCTTGATAGTTCAATTGCGATTAATACAAGACAATTAAGGCTCATTTTGTCTAAATGCAAGTCTTCCATTAATGGTTCATTCCAGCAACTTGGGTATGGAACTATACCAACAGGGGCTGATTCTGCCTCTTCATTAATTAGAATTTTTCCATTTTTAGAGAATAATTTTGCTGAATTGAGGCAGTGGACAGTTAGGCAATTGATTTCACAATCTCCCCAGCCGTCTTCTCTCCCAGATTTTTTCCATCAAGCATACACATATCCAACACCGCCTCCAGATATATCTGGATTTACTCAATTGGGCTATGAAATTCGAAATACTGCTCCTGTTGAGTCAAAAACAATTGAAACAACTAAAACCCATGTTCCTGCTTCCTCATCATATGAATTCGAAGAAAAGTCTGAAAATGATGATTTAGCTTTTTGGAATCCCAGCTTCACTTTTGATGATTAGAGCATTAGGATAATATAAAAAAATGTCTTTCTATATTAACAATTTATTTTTTCGAGTACAGTATCGGGGAAATGATCTTTGGTTTCTCAGACATTTTGCTCAGCATGGAACATGAACCTTTCCTTTTGGTAGTATTCTTATTAAACACAATATCAAGTTGTCTATCATGGAAATCTTGCTGGGATTTGGCTCTTTCTAATGACTCTATTAGGAACCTTCTGACATCAAGGAGGCTTTTGATGCTCTTCTTTTTGATGGCACATGACTCACATTGGGTTGAAAGCAGTTCTTGGAGCGAAATGTTGAGTTTATTCTGTGTAGCCATAAGCTCTATGTACTCATTCTCCAGCTCCTCTTTTTGTAATTCGTATCTTTTTTTGTCATCATCCAATAGGGTGTCATTTTGTTGTTGTATTTCAGCTAGTCTCTCTTCATGTTCTTTTTGGTGAGATTCAATTTCATTCCTTATTGATCCAATCCGATGAGTATACTGTCCCTCTAGTTGTCTAATTTTTTCTTCAAAATGCAATTGATACTCAGTTTCAATTTCTTCGATTTCATGCTGACGATCTATAAGCAATAGCTTTGAAATGTTTTCTGTGTTATTTTTTGCTACCAAAAGTTGGTTAGACAATTCCGTTATTTTTTGTTGCAAAGACTCTCTTAGGGATAGCATTTCATTCTCAAAAACTGTTGGCTGTTTTTGTACTTCAACAAGAGTTTCTTCATATTCTGATTTGGTTTTTTCCCTTATTTCTTCGGTTTTGATACGGAAATCATCTTCAAAAACTTTGATTTCGTTTTGCTTTTGCTCCACAATTTGGCCAAGTTCATTCATCCTTGTTTCTTGCATTTCAATTTTCACTTTCAAATTTCTTTGTTGTTCTGTAACTGCCTTATCTTGAATCACAACATGATGTCTGACGGCTTTAAATTGATGCTCAATTTGTTGCATCTTGGATTCAAAATCAATTTGCATCCTGGAAATATTGTTAGAAAGTTCTTCAGCTTCTTGGAGTACAAGACCTTTCCTCCTATTAACCTCAGAACTTTGAAGAATTAAAGCCTTACTTACTGGAGATTCATCATTGATTACTTTTGTCTGGACAAGCTGATCTTCTATGTTTTCTTCTGAAATTGTTGATTCGCTTGTATTCTCAGATACTTTATTCTTTTCAATCATTTGATTATGTGTATTATACAAATCTTCTACTTTCTTATTAAGCATTTCAATCCTTCCCTGAATATCTCCGACTTTAGCCTTTAATGTAACAACAGTTGTTTCATGCTTTTTAACCTCTTTGTCAATTCCATTTTTGAGATCACTTTCCATTTTCGACTTCATTTCTTTTTCAAGTCTTTCTAATGTCTGTTTCTTCCTTTCAAGTTGAAGTTGTTTGATTTTTTCCAAACGTTCGGCCTGAGATCGATTCTGATTCTCTAAACTAATTCTTTGGTAATTCTCCAGTTTCTTTTGTTGGTCATCAAATTGATTCATCAATGAAGATAATTCTTCTGCATGTTTTCTTTCAAGATTGTCAGAATTTGTCAATGCTGAACCTAGTTTCTTTTGTAATTCATGCCTCAATTCTTCAATTTCGAACTGCCAGTCGGATTTAATCTTTTCTAATTTTGTTTTCTCTTCGATTAATTTAGCATTAATAGCTTCCCTTTCTTCTAAAAGGATTGATGAAAGAGTGTTTATGTCATTTTCTTTTGATTCAACACTTGACATGGCAATTTGTAATAATTTGGTCCGCTTTTCATTTCTCTCAGAATCATATTTGGTGATCTGTTCAAATAAGGAATCAATTTTTTCTTTGTATTTGTTATCAATCTCAGCTAAAACAGCATTTCTTTCATTTTCGGTTATTGTTTCTTCTTGAATAATTCTGTTTTTATACTCCAATTCTTGTAGATTCTGTTTTTCGGATATATCATTTTTTTCTTGGATCATTTTTTGATTCAATTCTTCAATCTGGTTATTTAACTTTAATATTTGATAATTCTGCTTATCAATTGACTCTGCTTGAGATCTAACAATGTCTTCTCGTTCTTTCATGAATGATTCTTCAAGACTTTTCATCTTGTCGTCCCGGGTAAGTGTATCATCTTCTATTGCCTTCTTCAGATTAGTAATCTCACCTGTGTATTTCCGAATTTTATTATCTGCCACATTTTTTCTTTCTTGAAATTGCCTTGATAATTGTTCATGCTGTTCTGCCATTCTTCTCTCCTCTTTGGAAATATTATCGGTCTTCAATTGATGCTCTAAGTGCTTTTGGTGAATTATTTCTTGCAAATCTCTTTGTTTTTGATTGATTTGTTCATCGATATTATGAATTTTCTCATTGTACTCTTTGGAAACTGTCCCTAGTGTTGTGGATAACTCGCTTTCAAATTGAAGATAGATATTCTTCTCTTCATTCAATAATGTGTTTTTCCTCTTGACAAATTCGGCATTAAGCAATGAAACATCAGTTTCATGTTGTTTTTCAATCTGTTCGATTGCTTTGTTCTGAATTTTGCTGATATCATTCAACGCGGAGGTGAGTATATCTTCCTTTTCTTCGAGAACCCTAAGTAGTTCGTCCACTTTAAATCCCAAATCTGCAATTTGATTATTAGATTTATTCAGAAATTCTTTTTCTTTCTTCTGTAGCATTGAATCAAAAGCATCAGATTGTTCATTTATACTACTAGTAGGGTCTATCCGATACGGGACTAAAGAAGAAAGGATTTCAAAACTCATATCAAAAATATCAGCAACATCACCATTAAAATTATTCATCCTCAATGAATGAACAACTTGTTGAATTTCTATGCACTTATTAGACAAATATTTCGATGGACTTTGTTGAAGGTCAGAATCCATTAAAAACAATTTTTACAAAATTTTTGGGTAGAGAAATGTTGCCTCTGATATCTGGGACTCATTATCTGAGATATCAATACTATTGTTAGCTATTTCTAAAAGTGGTCTTACTAACATAGCTAGTATGAAAAATGAGAAAGAAGAAATCCATCCATAAACTTCTTTTTCCTCGAGAGAATTCAAAAACTTAAGGTAAAATGTCATCAGAAATGAGAAAAACCAATCAAGCATATTGAAGAATGTCATAACATCGTCTCTGACTTCTTGTGGAAAAACTTTATCTATAATGACAAGTGGAAAAACCATTATTCCACTTAGAGAAAAAAAGAAATACATTATCATTGATACAATCAAGGGGAGATATGGTAACGATCTACAAACTGCTGAATCAAGTAAAAAAAGGAATACTGAAGTGAATACAATTGATAGAGACCATATTCCTTTTGAGCCAACATTATCAAATCTTCTTGAAAATATTCTATTAGAAACTAGGGAAGGAAGAAGGGTAATAAAGGAAAGCAAGCCAAAATCTGCTGTTATTCCCTCTGAATAACTATAAAGAGATCTCATACTCATTAAAAACATATTGGTTCCTGAAAAACTCTTGATTAAACAAATGAATGTGCAAATGAAAATCGATTTTTTGTGCTGGCTTCGAAAAAGAGAAGTCTGGTGTACTCTTGGAACAGAAAATCGCGACGGGGACTGGGCAATAGAATCCGGAATAAGTAATGCTACAATAAAAAGAATAAATGATAACTCCATTCCAATAATACACAAATCAAATAGTGTGCTCCATATACTCATTACATTGCTTAATGCAACTCCAATAATAAGGAAGAAATAATACTGATAGACATATATGGTTCTTTCATTGGGCAAAGAGAAGTCCATAAACATCGACGGAATCAGATACGAAAGCACACCTGAAGAAAAACCAATAGATATTCTCATTACTGTAGCAGCTATAGAGTTCTCAGATAATGCCATTGTTCTCAGAATAAAAGAAAGAAATATAACCACGCTGATAAATGCTAATGCAGTTCTCCGAAAAGTAATACTTGTCATTGTTCTTATTACAGGAGGACCAAAAACCGCTGAAAGTGCCGACATTGAATAAGGATGAAGCTTATCATTTAACAAAATCATCTTGAGAGAAATAGTTTCCTTAAAAGCAGATGATGGATATGAAATAATGTAGCCTTGAACAATTGATGCCCAGGATAATGCAATACTAGATATTAGAACTCGAATTCGCCAAACTTTGTGAAAGTTTTCATTCATTAATGACACAGTTTCTAAATAATTCTCGTTTCAAACGCTTATTTTGGTATTCTTCTATTGTTGTTTGTTCTCTTTATATACTTTGGAGTTTTAGAAATCGATTTAGAGTTAAAGTTCTGACTAGAAATCAAACTATAGAAAAAATTGAAATCGGATTACCACAAAATGGATTTATTCCTGTTTTAAATTGTTTTATGAGCAATACTCGGAAGGAATCTGTTGTTTATACAAATAATGAGAGAAATCAATTACGGATTTTTGATTATTATGAGAAGAATATGTCATTTTGTGAAGTTTTTCATTCAAATTTCCAAGATATAATTATTAAATCGGTTTCTTCAGTAGATTTTAATGATCATAATATCAATGATATATTACTAATGCACTCAAAAAATGGCCAAGAGCCATATGACTTGTCAATATTGAGGAATAATAATGGGTTATTTGAGAATATTTTGCAGCCTTTAGGAATTAAATCATTATCCATTCCATTGATATTATATGAGAACAACACCAGAGTACTCCTCATACAAGATCCCCAAACACAAAAATATGTGAAGCTTGGAAAAAATGGGAGCCTCATTACCAATATTAATGATAGTTATATTACTTTTGTTACAGGGCAAATTGAGAAGAAACAGAACGAGAATAAGATACTTGCTCTTCATGAATCTGGTAGTTTTATCAGCATATGGGATCAAGGTTTTTTATCTGAAACTAGATTACTGACTCCTCAATATTCAAAAGATATTTATCTAGCTGATATTGATGATGACAGTAATTTGGATCTGTTAATAGCTGTATCTCCTCCAAATTCTCCATCATTTATATGCATCTACTTTAACAATGGTACTGGGTATAATTCTGATCCGCAATGTTCAAGAATTGATACATCACTTAAGTATGTTGTTGGGGAAGGTTTTTCTAATGAATCAGCTATCACATCTGTGGATTTTTTTGGTTATGGTAGAAATGATATTATTCTTAATTCATATCTGAATGGTTCCGAGACAATAATAGTTCTCTCGAATCACAAATGTATTGGTTGTGGTTTTAGGGAAGTGATTTTGTCAAAGCATTCGTACATTGAAGGAAATGGTGGGATATTTGATCCATTTAATAATGGGTCAATTAGTATTATTTCCAATAAAGGAGGAGTTTACACGTATTGGAAATCTGAATTGGATTATTATATGAGCATTCGTTCTTTAAGTCAGAATATAGATGAATTGAATCAAATTCAAGCCAAAAACTCATTTTCTAGAACTAGATATGGATCAACAATACGAGTTATATATACTGATAGATCTGGGCTAAAGCATGAAAAAGTTTGCGCGATTCAACAAAAGAATGCACCTCATACATCTTCATGTATCTTTAATTTTGGTGATTCGATTCATTATATTGATAGTATTGGATTATTCGGCTCAATTCAAGATGAATGGAACTGGATATTACCTAACTCTGAAGTTTACTTGTATGAAAATCATCAGATAATTGTGTATTCAAAATATAGAGTCCAACCCTATTATGTTGTTTTCTGGACCACAGTTCTATTATGTATATTGGGACTTTCTGTTCTTTATTTGTCCATTAGGGAAGAGGAGGAGGATAAAAACGAAGCAGAATCAATGCTTCCTTTGTTTTAAATATTAATTTAATCACATTTTACTCTGTTTTTTTCTTTTCTTCAAACAAAACCTTATTTGTCATTGAAAATGGTTTTGTATGGAGGCTATTTGCTATTTGAAGCTGAACTTCAGTAGCTCTCTCTGAAGGAGTTGTTGTTTTTCCCTTCCAATTACATGGAGGAAGAACCTCGATATCCATTGTTATGAAAGGTATAGCATAAACTTGATAACAATAGAAGAACCAATTGTCTTCATTCCATGATACCATTGACATATTCTTTGGGCAAAGCCATTGCCTAAATCTTACAGTAATTGCTTGAACTGGTGTTTCTGAAATGAAGGCCCCTGTTCTAAAACCTACTAAAGCATCACCATTGGTTACTTTACCTTCGGGGAATACAAAGATTGGCAAAAGTGATGGATCGTTTGAAATATTAACAAGTTTGTTGGATATTCTTGATGAAGAATCAGATCTGTCTACAAAAATAAACTCAAAAACACCTGCAGTAGCCCTAATAATGTGATGTCGCTGTAAATTAGATGCTGCAAGATAAGATACCGGAAATTCGTACAAAATAGCCAATGTTTCAATTAATGAAAGATGATTTGAAACAATAGTCCTGGAATCAGGATCTATTTTTCCTTTAAGATTAATTTTAGTAATCCCAATAGACAATAAGCCTAATCTGATGAGCGGACGGCAAATCTGAAAAGCCCAATTCTTATAATCTCTTTGAGTCTTAAAAAGCCCCCTAAAAATTGGAATTATAGATGCAACAATATAAAATAGGAAAAAGGAAATGAAAGTTAACAAAATCTTAAATGGTCCTAAAAACAAAAAAAAGCACATAACTCGAAAAAGCCGCATCAATATTCCTGGCTTTGTTGGTTCAAACAGAGCCATAAATTCTTCCTTGGAGCAATCAATCAACTCTTTTTGATCGTGGCACTCAGGATTATCATAAGGTATCTCAGTATACAACATCGGATCAAATGAATAGTAAAGTATTCAATTTAGTTTTTTAACGATGAAACAATATTTCAAAGAAATCTCGATCAGTTACATAATCGTTTTGAACGGCTTCGTAAATTTTGTAAAATGGAACAGTACAGGCTTTCACCAAAAAAGTCGTCACTTGTTTATGGATTTTGTGTATTTATCTTTATTTTTTTTGTCTTTTTGAGCAGATTTCACTTGAGAAAGAACCTAATTACGCTTGCTTTGTCTGGATTTTTGGGATCCATGGTTTTTTTCTTCACAATTGTTTTTATTGGCCATTTGTTTGAGAGATTGGGTGTAAAGGAAAAACCTGGTTTATTATCGATATTATGCTCATGTTTATCTACATTCATTTTTTGTATGTACATTGATCCAATATGTTGCTTGTATTGTGTATTTTTTGCATTTCCAATGGTCATTTACTTTTTTAAGGCCTCTAATATGAAAACTCCTCAGTATTTTGGAATAATATAATTCTTTTATTAAAGTGTTGGTGGAACAGGCGAGCAATCTATGAGTTTGCGGATTTCTATACATTCCAAATTAATACTTTCATGATTTTCAACTGTTTCAAGCGTTTTTTCAATGAATTGTTCGATTTTGGCTTTAACAGATCTAATTACCGGCCATGATTGTTTCACAAGCTCACTTATGCAAAATGTGAATTGTAATAAATGATTTCTACTCTTAGTGTTTTTTGCTCGTGAATAAACAATATCTATTATTAACTCTATGTATCTTGAGGATGATAACCCCATATATCTAATGATTTTTTGAAATTCGGTGGATATCACAAAACTAGCTGCTGCAGAGGTAGAATCGCGGGTCCATGTTTCCATTAAATGAGAAACCATATCATGAAAAGTGGAATCGCTTGGATTTTTGTAAATAATTTCGATTCTTTCTGTTATACAAGGCATTAAAGAAGGAACTACATCTGAATGACCGACTTGAATCAATTTATCGAAAATAGCATGCAAATCTAACCTAATTCGCGAAATCTGAGCTGGTGCTGATTCTTTAACAATAATGAAAAGACAATCGCAACCGGATGATTGTACCTTAGGACGATAATGTGTCGCTATTTTCTTGGTAATTGGAAACAGAATATCAAACTCTTTCTGAATCTCCCTGAAATCAAAGCTAACAAACCAATTTCGGAAATCAACCGCGTTATTCTCAAAAATATCAGCGTCTTTAATCTCGCTTGATTCAAAGCAACTAGAAAAAAAACTCAGCTTATCCTTATCCATATTAAATTTGTGATCTTTATATTATCTGAACATTTGTTGCCTGTTCGAAGGCATTCTCACAGAGCTGCGTTTGGAACTGAACAATTTTAAGTATTTTGACAATTTTTTGCTTTGTTTCACAGCTTATCATAGTTAGCCCAGGTGGATCGTGTACTTTTTGATCAAAAATACAGTTTGTTACGAGAATATTACCATCTGTTGATTTAGGCATCAGAATATGAATTTGATTATTTGCGAATCTGCAATTAGATAATTTTGAGTTTTGGTAGTAGTAGATAACTCCTGCAGTTTTGCTTGTAGCATAATTGAACAAAAAGTTGGATCGCTTAACCTCTGATACACGACCAGCAAAAAAATACACAGTCCATGGGCCTGTATTGTTATATGAAGTTGTATAATCAGCGATAGCGTTTTGATTCAATGAATGCATCATGAATGATGAAGCCTGCATTATTGTGCTACAGAATGAAGTGTTCAACCTTGAAATAAATATATCTCCAAAACATAGATAATTTGTTTGCCATCCGATTTGCCTATCTATTCCACAATAAACTACTGTCGAAAAATTCAAATGATTTGGATTATTGGTCTTTCCCCGAATTGATGCGCACAAAAAATGACCATCTCGAAAAGCCCGGCATTTTGTCGCACAGCAGCAATATACTAATGAAGATTTCCCAGAAAAATAAATCGCGCCACCATCTCCTGGTGGTGATCTGCAATAACATGAATAAAATGTAGAATGTGATACATCCAAGCTTCCAGAATCTGGAGAAAAGTGATCGATAACACCACCATCAATTGCAGATGAGCAATCAAGAAACTGTGCGTTTTTAACAACAATATCTGAACCAAAACCAGGAATTTGAAGATGTTTGGTAATAAGACCTGATATAAGTACTGTTTTAGCATCGTGTTTGAGAACTGAATTGAGAAAATGAGAAAAACATGAATCAAACAATGATACACTTTTTGTATTATAAACAAAATGGCCAAAGCTCCTGGAAAAAAAAGATTTGCTCATTTTTAACTCGGAAATTTGTGAAATAAACGGAGATAAAGCTAGATTATTGGAAATCAGAAGGTTAAGAGAACAATTCATTATGACAAAAATGACCACTTTTACTATCAAATACTATTCTCGGTGTATTTCATCAAATACTGAGATACACTCCTGTTACTTGCTAGCCCACATGGTAGTCGATTGAAGCTATCTTTCATGTTAGTATTTGCTCCATGTTTAACTAAAAACTCCACAACATCAATGCTATTCTTTTGAGCTGCATTATGTAGAGGTGTTCTATTATAAAAACCTATTCGATTATTGAACTCAGAGCATTAATATCTGCCCCTTGATTTACGAGATATTTTACGATATCTAAATGTTCACCAAAGGCAGATAAGTGAAGAGGTGTCCAATTATTATGAGTCTTAAAATATTACTATCTCGAGAATTGATGTCAGCACCCAGTTGTAACAATAGCTCAACCACTTTGATTCCTCCATTAATTGAGGCTAAATGTAGAGGATTCCAGTTATATTATTTAACTCAAAGTTGATTGATGTACCATTGATATCGGCTCCATTGTTAATCAAATACTCAACAACATTATTGTGCCCATTTTTTGCAGCATAATGAAGAGGTGTCATATGATAGAATTTCTTTATTCTGTTGAAGCCTTAATATCAATTTCAACTTTTTGGTTTAAAATGTACTTTACAATAATCAAATGACCAGATCTTGATGCCAAATGAAGAGATGTTTCATTGAAAAAAACCAAAATCCATTCGAATTCCTGGCATTTATGTCAATTCCTTGTCTAACCAAGAAGTCGAATATACTTAGATATCCTTGTTCTGCTGCGTTTAATAGCGAAAAACTGGAAAAAATAATAATAATACCAGTTGAATTCTCTCGTCTTTATCAACCTCATTGTCTAAGATGTAACACAAAATATCTTTTCTGCAAAACAAAACAGAGTTTGATATTAGCTCATGGTTTGTTACATATTTAGCATTGAATACATGATATAAATCCATGTTACCACTTCTCACAATATTAACACCCACATCTTTGTTCATTTTAAAACCACATACTAATAAGTATTTGAAACAACGTATTGAGCCGAAGAAACCTGAGAAGGATAATAGATCTAGAGAATCAGGCTTGTAACTCCATTCAAAAGGACTCCATTGGGCCTTTTCATTGATATCTAAAACATGTTCTCGTAAAGCATCTATATCATCATACTTGAGGCAAAACTCAATACTGGATCTAATAAATCCATAATGAAATAATTCATTATGATCAACAACATTCTTCATGTATGAAGAATCAAAATAAACTGGTCTTTTTTTCTCATTGATAATTCTTTTAAAAGAATTTATCCGCTTTTTGAAGTAATAACATAAGATGAATACCCTTTCTTGGTAAAAATGCGGTTCAATATCATCAAATCTATAAACTCCCGCTTCATACAATTTTAATACAAGAATAGGGCATAATATTACAGATTTTTCCAAAAATAATCGTTTGAAAGCATCATTTTTGCAATACTTTTGGCAGATTACTTGGGCTTTTTCAATCCACAATGGACGAATGGAAGGAAGAAGAATCAATATATCCACAAAATACTCAACATCTATAATCTCGAATAATTCATTAGATTTATCGTCATCAAATAGGTAAGTTTCGAAAGCAATCAGATGTTCCATTTTTTTTACTTTTTCAATGAAAAAATGGAGTTTTTACATTATTGAGTGTTATTTATTGAAAATTTCAAATTGGTTGCTTTCACTTTGAATGTTATTATATATAATGAATTGATTCAAGAAGTTTATTCTTGTTCCTCATTGTTGGCCCTTGTTGATTGATTGTTGACCCTTGTTAATTGATTGTTGGCCCTTATTAATCGATTGTTGACCCTTGTTGATTGATTGTTGACCCTTGTTGATTGATTGTTGACCCTTGTTGATTGATTGTTGGCCCTTGTTGATTGATTGTTGGCCCTTGTTGATTGAAGCTTCTTCAAGAAGTGATTGCTGGCCCTTATTAATCGATTGTTGACCCTTGTTGATTGATTGTTGACCCTTGTTGATTGAAGCTTCTTCAAGAAGTGATTGCTGGCCCTTATTAATCGATTGTTGGCCCTTGTTGATTGATTGTTGACCCTTGTTAATTGATTGTTGGCCCTTGTTGATTGAAGCTTCTTCAAGAAGTGATTGTTGACCCTTGTTGATTGATTGTTGACCCTTGTTAATTGATTGTTGGCCCTTGTTGATTGAAGTCTCATCAAGAAAAGATTGTTGGCCTTTGTTAATTGATTGCTGTCCCTTGTTAACAGAATTCCACTTAAGGTTTGTTATGAACCTTTTTATTGAATTAACATATGGAAATCTCTTTTTATCCAATCCATTGTTTTCTTGAATCCTAGTAACTAACAATGATGTCAGTAGTACTCCAAACATTTGAAATTAATGAAATCATTAATTATTTCAAAAATTGAAGAAATTTTTTAATATCAACGTTTCTTTGTAGAAAGGGTTAATAAACACTGTATTTACATTTGCCGCCCAAATGATTGGTCTTCTTTTTCTCACAAGAATTCCTGTTATGTGATACTCATTATGAGGGAAGAATCCTTCTCCCAAATTATTTCTGGGCTTTGAGTCATGGATTAGTCTATCATATTGGTAAGATTATATATCAATTTCTATTAATGCTCACCATGGGATAAACATAGTTTAGAAAATGAATTTTCAACAATACCCTTGACAGGTCTTCATTATGTTAAAAAAACAATCATTTCTTGAGGAATTCAACAACTAGCAATTTTCCTTTTTTTTTCTAGCTAATTCTAATGGTATTTTCCCATCTTTATCTTTTATATTTATATAGGCTTCTCAGGAGCAGCCAAAAACACAGCGGGCCTCCCCCCTGCACCATTTTTCTTGAGGAATTTTTTCACTTGACCACTCGCATACGAAAGAGGAGTCCAATCAAATAAAAAAACTCAACACTTGTATCTTTTGCATTTATATCAGCTTTTTGATTAACTAGAAATTCAACAATACTAAGATGACCATTTATAGCAGCATAATGAAGAGGAGTCCAATCAAATAATAAAACTCAACACTTGTATCTTTTGCATTTATATCAGCATTTTGATTAACTAGATTTTCAACAACTCTAAGATGACCATTTTCAGCAGCATAATGAAGAGGAGTATTATTAAATATAAAAACTCAACATCACTATTTTTTGCATTTACATCAGCTTTTTGATTAACTAGATATTCAACAACACTAAGATGA